>Ga0209541_10004638_pt1 | contig 24304 bp, 25 predicted proteins | sample RifCSPlowO2_01_FD_184027 | JGI IMG/M metagenome (GOLD analysis project Ga0209541, IMG submission 184027) | Groundwater microbial communities from Rifle, Colorado - Rifle CSP2_plank lowO2_0.1 (SPAdes) (version 2) | ecosystem: Environmental > Aquatic > Deep subsurface > Groundwater | place... | reverse complement strand
TGCTTATCCACAGCCTCCTGACCTAAACTTGACTTTTGACCCCTTTTAGACTATCCTGTGGGGGTAGTTCTGGAGAGGAGTATGGCACTAGATGTCCGATAGAAAGTAAAGACAGTAACCATCGCGAGAACCTTTGTTTGCAGCACACCCCAGTAGTAGAAATTTTGTTTCACTACGGGGCAGGATTTCGGTCGTTCTGTGATTCTACCCTTACTTTATAAGGGCTGGAAAGGAGATCTTGCGGTAATCAGTTTGTTTTATAAAAAATCTACTTAAAATATACAGCTCTATTCTGGCCTTTTCCCTGTTGTCTGGGGTACTTTTTTCGTTGGCTATACCACCCCAGCAGGTCCAAGCTGGTTTTTTCTCTTCAATTTTTGGCGATGAGGTCTATGCAGATACAGAAACTGTTGAAGAAACTCAATCCAATCAAAACTCGCAAACCTTGGCGCTTCTTCAGGCTAATGTCTCTTTCGCCTCAATCTTTAAGGATAAAAACGATAAGAAGAAAGATCAAATTGACGAAAATACCAATATAAATATCATTTCTGACAACGCTCTTCTTTCAGTAGGTGGTCCAATGGGTATGTCAGACGGGACGGGGAGTCTAGATTTTTCTTTTGATCAGACGAGCGTGTATGTGGTGAGGAAAGGAGATTCCTTATCCGCCATAGCCGAAATGTTTGATGTTTCCGTAAATACTATTCTTGCCGCTAATGACATGAAAAAAGGCGACAAACTCGCCGAAGGAGATGTACTTTTCATTTTACCTATTTCTGGTCTTGAGCATACTGTTACCAAAGGGCAAACATTAAAGAGTATTGCCAAACTTTACAAAGCGGATGTCAGTGATATCGCTTTTTATAACGGCATTGCGCAAGATGCCAAGCTGGCAATAGGCGACGAACTGATGATTCCTGGCGGCGAGATGGCTGATGAGGGAGGCGATAAACCTGCGCCCAACTTGAGCTCCGCAGTTTCTAGAGACAAGAATTATTACGATACTCACCCGATACAGAATCTTGTCGGATACTTTGTCAACCCCCTGCCGACCGGACGCAAAACTCAAGGCCTGCACGGGCCCGGGCACCGAGGCATAGATATTGGCGCGCCGAAAGGTACTCCTATATATGCTTCTGCTTCTGGTACAGTGCTCATCGCAAGAACAGGCTGGAGTGGAGGTTATGGTAATATGGTTATCATTCAACATCCGAACGGTACAAAAACTCTTTACGCGCATATGACCAAACTTGGCACCCACACCGGAGCTTCAGTCTCTCGGGGAGAAATAATTGGTTATGTAGGTTCTACGGGACGCTCTACTGGCCCGCATCTTCACTTTGAAGTTTTCAATGCCAAGAACCCCGGAGCTGATTGGAGTTGGGCGCAATAATAACTCAAAGAGTTTTGTTTTTTTACTCTAAATAAGTCAAGGCGACCATAGCTAGGACTCCAATGCAAACTCCCGCTATCTGGAGCACAGAAGGCTTCACTTCTTTTGTTTTATGAAGTTCGGGTATTAAGTCCGCGACTGCAATATATATAAATCCTCCGGCGGCAATCGGCAAAAACCAAGTTGACACTTTTACCACTTCACCTATGGTGAGGAGTAGAAGAGCGCCTAAAATTGCCGTAAGCGCCGATAAAAAATTAAGCCATAAGGCGCGCCTTTTTGTGTATCCGGAATGCAGAAGCACGGCAAAATCCCCTATTTCCTGCGGAATTTCATGCAAGATGACCGCGAGCGTGGTTGCGAGTCCCACCGAAGTGCTTACTAAAAAACTTGCTCCGATAATTATTCCATCCATAAAATTATGAATGCCGTCCGAAAAAAGCACCAATTTGCCGACCGGATGAATATAATTGTCTTCCTTGTCTTCACCATGATGATGCCAGTGCAGGAATTTTTCCAAAATAAAAAAGAAAAGTATGCCGGCGATGATGAGAACTCCGGTGACGGTTGTGTTCAATGAAGTTTCCAGTGCTTCAGGAATCAAGTGTATTAAAGCATCCCCCAAAAGCGCGCCTACCGCAACACTGATAAATACAAAAATATATTTACGCAATATTTCTTCTTTCAGAGAAAGAGTGAAAATTCCTATGAAAGAAATTAGACTCACCACCATTACGCTTCCGAATGTATAAATATAAATTGTAAGCATAGAAATTTAATTTGGGTGCGGGGTCGTCGAGGTTTTCGACTTCCCCGCCCCGTGCCGATGGAACTAAAACAGGAGGTACGACAGTACCCCCAATAGGACCACCGCGCCGATGATCACGAGGATCGTCGGCGCTCTGAGCTTCCCCGACGCCTTCGACGCCGGGGCATCCCGAAACAGCGTGTTTCTGTTTGTCATGTCAGCCTCCATTTAGGATGTTACAACTATAAAAAAAATTAGTCAAAAAGAAATCAGAAATTTTGTGCGGGTAGAGAGAATCGAACTCTCGTCTGAACATTGGAAGTGTCCTATTCTACCACTAAACTATGCCCGCTTACATTGCATTATACACACAATTGTCTATTTTAAAACCTCTCCTATCCAAGCATTAATTTTTCTTGCAAGGAAAACTCCGAATTCTTTTTTACCGTTGCTCCTGATGCTTAAGTGGGCAGTTCCGTAAAGTAATTTACCTCTTTTAAACATTTTTTTATCTTTTCTAATATCAATATAGGTTTTTTGAAATTGACTCATGGGAATTCCCGAGGAATTCGACCAAAATTTTATACATCGTTTTGTATTATTATCAGGGTATAAATGAAGTCTAAGGCTAAAGTTTTTTCTTGACAAACCACATGCTTGCTCAAACCACTTAACGGCAAACCTTATGATTTTTGGGTCAGCATTAATTATCCGGATACTATCATTAGTTTTTGTCCCCTCTCCTATATAAATCCCAATTCCTAGCATAAATAAATCTCTTTTTGTTATTTCTCCTATCTCATTTTTTGCTTCCTCTCCTGCTTTTTCAAAAGATTCTATTTTCCTTTTAGCTTTCCACTCTGCTGAAGCGGCTCTTGCTTTGCCGATTCTCTCAATGGTCATTTTGTTTGGTATATAAGGAATGGCGGAAAGCCAACCGCTTAAAGTGCTTTTTGAAACACCGGTTTTTTGTGAAATATAAGTATAAGAATGGCCATTTTTACGCATCTTAAAAACTTTCTCCCGAATTGTAGCGGCGCGAGTCATACTATCACATTATATCACTGCGTACTATATACGCAAGTTCAATTTGTAGATTTCGGGCCGCTGGGAATCGAACCCAGTCAATCTGTTCCCAAAACAGATGTACTACCGGTATACGACGGCCCGAAAAACTTTTTCACTATATCACAAAACGATATCACTGACTACTTTTACCCTTGCCTGTTTGTCCTTTAGACTTAAAAATACAACCAACAAATCTACTTGCCAATCTTTCTCTTCGTCGATTTTTTTATCTAAAAGATAAACCTGGATTGTCCGAGACAATCTTTTTAACTTCCATGGATGCATACTGTCCTCGGGTCTATAATCGTCTGTTTCACGTCTGTCCGCCAAAGCAATAGCATCGGCGGAAGAAACACTTTTAACCTCAACGAAATATAATTTACTAGCTTTTTCGGCAATTATATCTATCTCGCCCCATTTTTTAGTATAATTTCTATCTAATATTGAAAAACCATGTTTCACGAGAAACTTTACAGCTATATTCTCTCCAATCTGACCTATCTTTTGTGTTTCTGAAGTAAAGACTTTAGGCATCTTGTTTCACGATTAACATTTTATTTAGTTTCACGCCTACCCGCCTCTGGCGGGAATAACATTAATAATTAAGTTTCACGTGAAACTAAATACTTAATTTTATGTCTTTTACTAAAATATCTTTATTTAACAATATATTTTCGATAAAATAATTCTAAAAGACAATTTAACTAGATGTCCTTTATAAACATTACTAACATAGTTATCCCCATTTTGTGTCAAAATCTTCATAAAATAAAAGAGGAGTAAAAATCTAAAGGACAGACGGTTCTGTGCGGCCAGGGAGAATTGAACTCCCGTCTCATCCTTGGCAAGGACGTGTTCTACCACTAAACCATGACCGCAATCTTAAAATGCTTCTCTATTATAATATTTTATTTGAACTAGCGCAATTACAAAATTACCTTATAAAGTAAGCATTATTTGCTAATTTTTTTAAAATGGTGTAAAATACTCTTATTAATAAATAATTTGCACCCGTGGTGAAATGGATATCACAATAGTCTTCGGAACTATTATTGCAAGTTCGAGTCTTGCCGGGTGCACAAAGTAGTGGAAGAAAATGCTAAAAATTTAATATCAAAAATCCCCAAGGAAGTTTCACACGTAACGGACATGCTTGAAAAGGCAGATTTTGAAGCACACCTGGTTGGTGGTTGTGTTCGCGATCTTTTAATGGACATAGAACCAAAAGATTGGGACGTTACGACAAATGCCAAGCCGGAACAAATTATTAATCTTTTTGAGAAGACAGTTTATGAAAATAAATTTGGAACGGTAGGGGTATATGTTAATCGTGAAACACAAGATAAAGTTTCACAAGAAACATCCAAGGATGTTATTCCCGCCGAGGCTAAAGCTTTGGCGTCGGCGGATGAAACATCTTCTCATGATGTTATTCGTGAAACACCAGAATATATTATTGTTGAAGTTACGCCATATAGGATTGACGCAAAATATAGCGATTTTAGGCATCCCGACGAGGTTAAGTTTAGCGATAAGCTAGAAGATGATCTTAAAAGACGTGATTTTACTATAAATGCCATGTCCTATAGAAATAATGTCTTAACAGACATATTCGGCGGTCTAAAGGACATCAAGGACAAAACCATCCGGGCAGTAGGGGAGCCGGATGACAGATTTGCCGAAGATGCTCTCCGGATGCTTCGCGCTGTGCGCATAGCTTTACAACTTAATTTTTCTGTGTCGCATAAAACAGCCGAAAGCATTTTGAAAAATTCAGATTTGATAAAAAAAGTATCAGGAGAGCGCATACGGGATGAGCTGATAAAAATAATTGACTCCAAAAATCCGGCTATGGGAATTGTAATGCTGCAGAAATTCAGGTTGCTAAAAAATATTATTCTGGAATTAGAGGAGGGGATCGGCTGCGAGCAATTGGGTGAGCATATTTATGATGTTTGGGACCACTTGCTTCATGCGCTTCAGCATGCGGCGGATAAAAATTGGCCTTTGGAAATAAGGCTAGCGGCGCTTTTTCACGATATCGGGAAGCCGCGAGCGCGGAGGCTAGCGGAGCCGGCGAGCAGTAAAAAGAAATATACTTTCTATGGCCACGAAGTTGTTGGCGCGCGGATGGCGAAAAAAATAATGGAAAGGCTGAAATTTCCTAAAAAAGAAATTGAATTGGTAGAAAAACTGGTGCGCAATCATATGTTTTTCTCGGATACGGAAAAAATTACGCTCTCTGCCGTGCGCCGAATCATTAAAAAAGTCGGCCCCGCCGACGCTAAAGCTTTGGCGGGCAAGGTGGAAAATCATCCCATCTGGGACTTAATGAAAGTGCGGGAATCTGATAGGGTGGGGATGAAGAAAAAAGAAGCGCCCTATCGCTTGCGCAAATATTTTGCGATGATCGAAGAAGCTTTGCGAGATCCAATATCTGTCAGTCAGCTAAAAATTAATGGGGAATTTATGATTAAAGAACTTAATATCACGCCCGGGCCGCGAATGGGATGGATTTTGCATGCGCTCCTAGAAGAAGTACTGGACGCCCCGGAGAAAAATACAGTCGAGCATTTATCCGAACTGGTTAAATCCCTGAATGTGCTTGGTGATGCTGAACTCAAAACTCTGGGCGAGCGCGGAAAAGAAAAAAAAGAAGAATTAGAGGAAGAAGAAGTTGCCAAATTACATGAGAAACATGGAGTGAGGAAATAACTATATAAATAAAAGCTTTTTAACCAAATTTAGCATTAAGAAACGATCGTTAGCAAACGCTAAATTACCTAAAATAGCCATGTAAAACATAGTTATTTTAGGAATTGAAAATTCTGCTTTAATCTGCGAAATGGCCTTTTTTGTCTTCGCCAAAAAGCAGGTGATGAATGGTTTTCATAATATTCTCGAAAAGTTGGGTGCTGTAAGAAGAGAGATTAAAAATCACAGCCAGAGTGAATAGAACAAGAGAAAGCTCAATGCTCCAAAAAGAAAGCGATATGGCGATCAGGGCAAAAACGACCGGAACCAGAGTGCGAATAGTGCTACCGCGGATTTCTCTTCTGCTTATTTCTGGATTTTTTATGTGTTCGGAATACAAAACATATCTGCGCATCCAATATAAGGTCAAACCAATTAAAATTATATGCGTACCGAAAACTATAATAGATAATTCATTTCCACTAAATTGCCCAAGGATGCTAGCGGAAAATGGCACTAAACTTATCAGCATGAAAAACAAAGCGTTGATATTGGTGAGTAAGGAATCTATGTTCTTGGCATAAATGGAAACAAAAAAATGGTGTGCTCTCCAATAGGTGAATAGTAGCGCAAAACTTAAAACATAACTTAATAGTAGCGGCAGCAATTTTTCAATTTCCAACCAAAGCCCTAAATTGTCTATCGGTCTGAATATAGCTGGTAATCTTATTTGAAAAACGAGAATTGTCATGACGATGGCAAAAATCCCGTCGGAAAGCTGGTCTAGTCTGGTGTGAGACATGGCTTGATTATATCATATTTGAATTTCAAGCGTTATGGGACAGTGGTCGGAGCCCATATAGTCTTGCATTGTGTCAACGTTTTTGATTTTTGAAATTATTTTTTTGTCGGCAAAGAAATAATCAATTCGCCAACCGACATTTCTATCACGCGCGCGAGTTTTTTGATCCCAATAAGTATAAATATCTTTTTTATTTTGGTTAAAATGTCTCCAGACATCCACAAAATTATTTTTTACCAATTTATCAATCCAAGCGCGTTCTATGGGTAGAAAACCGGTATTTTCTTCATTTTCTTTCGGGCGCGCGAGGTCAATAGGGAAGTGAGCCGTATTTACATCGCCGCAAAAAATTATATTTTCTCCATTTTTTCTTAATTTTAGAATAAACTTCAGAAATGCATTATAGAAATCCAATTTATATCTCAAGCGGTCTGGCCCTTGGCCGCCGTTCGGGAAATATCCGTTGATAAGTGTAAAATTTTTGTATTTAGCGCCGAGTATTCTGCCTTCAGTATCAAATTTTTTATCACCTATTCCAAAGAAAACTTTTCTTGGCTTTTCTTTAGAATAAATTGCGACCCCGCTATAGCCTTTTTTAACTTTGGGGTGCGAAAAATAAGAAAAATATCCGGAAACATTCCGCACTTCTTCGGGCAATTGTTCCGGCTCCACTTTTGTTTCTTGCAAACATACAATATCCGGCGACTCTTTTTTAAATAGGGGAGTGAAGTATCCTTGTTTAGCGGTAGCTCGCAGACCGTTTGTGTTCCAACTGATAATACGCATGATAAGTTATTATACTATTTTTTGTTATGATATTTCTTATGAATATCGCGCAAGTGTTTATCTGTCACATGAGTGTATATCTGAGTGGTGACAATGCTGGAGTGTCCGAGGAGCGCCTGGACAGAGCGAATATCAGCACCGTTTGAGAGCAAATCAGTAGCGAAACAGTGCCTGATAACATGTGGAGTCACCTTTTTCGCGATACCGGCTTTGATGGCATAGAACCTGACGATTCGCTCCACCGAGCGCCGATCCAAACTCCTATATTCTTTACCGGCGTATTTTTTAGAATTTTTCTTATCTTTCTTTTTCGTTTCTCCGAGCCCGGCGGGTTCCAAGCTCACAAACAACCCTTCTTCCATGTCTTTGCGCGCGGCCAGATATTTTTTCAAGGCGGCCCTTGCTCTGTCTGAAATGAATACCACTCTCACCCTTCCCCCTTTCCCGCGGATAGAGAGTTCTTCCGAGGCCGCGTTTAGATTGCGGGAGAGGGAACATAGTTCCCCGACGCGAAGTCCGGTTGAGAAAAGAAGTTCCAGGATAGCTTTATCGCGGAGTTCCTTTATCCCATTGCCTTCCGGCGCTTCAAGGAGGCGCTCGAGCTCGACAGGCGTTATGAGGTCCAAAGATCGTTCCGAAAGTTTCGCTAATTCTATTTTGTCGGAAGCCATAGAAACTATATCTCTTTTTGAGAGATATTTGAGAAACATTCTAAGAGCGGTCATGTAGTAGTTTTGGGTTCTCTTCGAGATTGTTTCTCTTATTTCTTTGTGTCGTCCGGTCGGCTGACTGTTCAGCCAGAGGCGGAATTCTCGGACCGAATCCGCGTTGATGCCGCTCGAGTCTTTTATTCCGTTCTTTTTTTGAGCGAACTCCAAGTAACGGGTAAGATATTGATCATAGTTCTCAATGGTGCGAAATGCCGCTCCTTTTTCGATTTCTAAATATTCCAAGAATTGAGTTTTGAGCTGTTTTAAAGATGCCATTCCCTTTATTGTACCAAATATTGTGCGACACGACCAAGGATTGCAATTTTGGCGGTTTTATGCTAATATCATGAATATGTTAGCTACTAAGAAAAAGCAAAAAATTATCAAGAAAAATCAGATTCACGACAAAGATACAGGCTCGCCGGAAGTGCAAGTGGCTGTTATTTCCGCCGCCATTGATGAGCTGGCGAAACATTTGAAAAAGCATAAGAAAGACAATCATTCTCGCCGGGGGCTGATTAAAATGGTAGCGGACAGGCGTATTCATTTGAAATATTTAGAGCGAACAAACAAGACTCGCTATAATGCTCTTGTAAAGAAAATGGAACTTGTTTAATAAACATATGACAGTAATCAAGCATAAAGAACAGAGAGTTGGAGTTTTTATTGATACGCAAAATTTGTACCATTCGGCCCGCAATCTGTATAAGGCGCGAGTAAATTTTGGCGCGGTTTTGAAAGACGCTCTGGCGGGCAGGAGGCTGGTGCGAGCGGTGGCTTATGTCATCACTACTGAAGCAGGGGATGAGAAGAACTTTTTTGAAGCGTTGACCAAGCTCGGCATTGAAACCAAGACCAAAGATTTGCAAATATTTTCTGGCGGAACAAAGAAGGCCGACTGGGATGTGGGGCTTGCTGTGGACGCTATTAAGATGTCGCCCAAATTGGATGCTGTGGTCATAGTTTCCGGCGATGGCGACTTTATTCCCTTAGTGGAATATTTGAAAAACCATTCCGGTATTCAAGTAGAAGTAGTTTCATTTGGCAAATCAACTTCCGGCAAGCTCCGCGAAGTCGCTAGCGATTTTATAGATCTCTCCGAAAATCCTAGAAAATATTTGATAGGGGTGAAGTAACTTCTTGCCTTTTTTATTTTAAAATGCTATTCTCATAATAATTTACCAGTTAATCCGGTTCGCCTCTAGACACAAAGTAGTGTTTCAAAATTTTTGAAACAACACTGTAGTCTGGATACGAACTCAAATCATCCGCCTTCGCTTAATAAGCTACGGCGAGACAAGTATGCAAAAAAAAGAATACTCGGTAGAGATCGGTGGAAAAACTTTGACAGCTATTTTTACCGATTTAGCAGAACAGGCTCATGGTTCAGTGATGCTTCAATATGGCGAGACGATAGTTCTGGCAACTGTTTGTATATCCAAGGATAGCCAAGAAGGGTTGGGCTATTTCAATTTGACGGTTGATTATATGGAAAGATTTTATGCTTCCGGAAAAATTTCCGGTTCTCGTTTTGTAAAGAGAGAAGGCAAACCATCTGAAGATGCAATCTTAGCGAGCCGAGTTATCGACCGGACGCTTCGTCCGCTTTTTGACCAGTCTATACGCCATGCGGTGCAAGTGATAGTGACGGTCATTTCAGTGGATGATAATGACCCTACTATACTTGCAATAAATGCGGCTTCGCTGGCGCTTTCCGTTTCCAATATTCCTTGGAATGGGCCAATAGGTGCTGTACGTATTGGTAAATATGACAGTGAGGACTTGCAAATAAATCCTTCGCAGAAATTGCGTGAAGACGATTCTCAATATAAATTTGATTTGACGGTTTGCGGCAAGAACGGAAACATAAATATGATTGAAGCATCAGCTCATCAAACCAAAGAAGAAGAATTGGAAGAATCTCTTAAGCGAGCAAGCGAAGAGATTATTAAATTAGAAAATTTCCAGAAGAAAATTGCCAAAGAAATAGGCAAAGAAAAAAGAGTTATAGAGAAAGAGCAAATCTCTCCGGAATCTGTGGCGTTATTTGATAAGAATATTTTGCCCAAAATGGAAAAGGCAATTTTTGCTGGTTCAGGCAAAGTAAAAATAGACGAACTGCACAATGTTTGGAATAAAATGGTCAGAGACAAGCATAAGGATAGAGATGATTTTTCGCTAGAGGATAATTTATTTGACGATACAGAAAATAACATCTTGCACAAAAAAGCGATAGAAGAAAATAAACGAGCCGACGGCAGAGCGATGGACGAACTCCGAGATTTGTACGCCCAAGCTGGCGGAGTTTCTTCTGTTTTACACGGCTCCGGAATTTTTTATCGGGGGGGAACACACGTGTTATCTGTGCTCACCCTGGGCGGTCCTGAAGACAGACATTTAGTCGATGGCATGAGCACCAAAACGGAAAAAAGATTTATGCATCATTACAATTTTCCGCCTTATTCGGGAGGTGAGGTGGGTCGGGCCGGGTTCACTAATCGTCGGGAAGTCGGCCACGGCGCGCTGGCCGAAAAAGCGTTGGCCATGGTCTTGCCACCTCTCACAGATTTTCCGTATACGATACGCGTTGTCTCCGAATCGATGGCTTCAAACGGTTCTACTTCTCAAGCTTCTATTTGCGCTTCCACCCTGGCCTTGATGGACGGAGGAGTGCCGATCAAAGCGCCGGTTGCCGGTATTGCAATGGGATTAATGTATGAGAGTGACAAAAAAGACCGACAGAAATACAAGATTTTGACGGACATCCAAGGACCCGAAGATCACCATGGCGATATGGATTTTAAGATTGCCGGAACAAGAGAGGGAATTACCGCTATCCAGCTGGATGTAAAAGTCGAAGGAGTGCCGATAAAAATATTAGGTGAAGCGATGAGACAATCAAAAAAAGCGCTAGTAGCCATCATAGATAGAATTGAAAAAGAAATTCCACTTCCGCGCAAAGATATTTCCCCAAATGCTCCGAAGATTTTGATTATTAAAATCAATCCCGACAAGATTGGTTTGGTAATCGGAGGCGGGGGCAAGACCATTAAAGAAATTAAAGAAAAAACCGGAGCGGAAATAACTATTGAAGATGATGGAACAGTATATTTTACCGGGAAAGGCGACTCAGCGCAAAAAGCTCAGGCTATAGTGGAAGAGATGACTCGTGAATTTGTAGTGGGCGAGATGCTCAAAGGGGAAGTGGTAAAAGTCGCCGAGTTTGGAGCATTTGTCCGGCTTAATTCTTCCACCGATGGCATGGTGCATATCTCGGAGCTGGCGCCATTTCGCGTGGAGCGAGTTAGCGATATAATAAGAGAAGGCATGATTGTTCCCGTGAAAGTTATCAAGGTCGATAGAGAGATGGGTAGAGTTAGCCTGTCCATCAAACAGGCGGATGAAAAATTTTTTAGTAAAAATTAATGAACGAAGTGAATATAATTTTACTACTCTGTTAAATAATTTTTGCAAAGCAAAAATTGTCCGAAGGACATTTAACAGGGGGAAGATTTTAATACTCATTTCATTCGTTTAAAATTATTCATGGGAAAAGACAGTGAAATAAAACATAAAATTGTTCAAACCTATGCTGAAGATATAGTGAATGTAATTGAAAACAACAAGGAAGGACTGATAAAGAAAATAATTCACGGTGAGGAAGAACACGAAATAGAGAAAAGAAATCTATCTCCAGAGTCAAAAAAGAATAAATTTTTTATGTTTGCAAGTCTGATCCTAATCTTTGTGGCTTTAACCACTTTATTTTTTTTCATATTTACGAAGGATAATTCTACCGTTCCGATAGAAATACAATTCGTGCCTATTATTTTCGTTGACAAGAGCGCTTTTTTTGAAGTAAAAGATTTTAGAAAGGACAAAATAGCTCAAACTGTTCTAAATGAAGTTAACGGAACTATAGTTAAAAATGGGGGAGTGGAAGGAATTTACCTTAGCTCTGCTAAAAAAGTAGTAGGACTCCGAGAGTTTATTTCGCTTATAAAAGGCAATTTTATTCTAGGTAATATTGATTTTGTCAAAGATAATTTTTTACTTGGCGTTGTCAATGGTAAAACTAAAGATTTTTTTATGCTAATTAAAATGCGAACTTTGCCTGATATTTTTGATAGTTTGCGCATTTGGGAAAACAAAATGTTTCTTGACTTGCATGGATTTTTTGCAATAGACATCTCGCCTGAAACAAACTACCTTCTGACTAAAGAATTTCAAAATGGTATTGTGGAAAATAAAAACGCGCGCATTCTTTATGACAAGGACAACAGAATATTAATGATGTATATTTTTGCGGATGATAGTTCTGTGATTATCACCAACACTCCGAGTGCCGTGCACGAGATAATGCTCCGCTTAGCGTCCAGCCAAATTAAAAAATAAATTTCTTCCAAAAATAAAAATATAAACTTTTCTCCGGTACACCCCGCCCCACTTTTAACATTCGTATTTATTAAATAATTAAAGTTTTGTGGACAAAAGACTTTCAGTTGGTATAAAATTATTTATTAAAAGTGGGGCGGGACTGAAGTTCTCGGCTCGTCAGCCTCGAAACCCCTTAAAATCTTATTCTTTGTTTTTTATTTTCTCAAACTCTTTACCGACTTCAAAAAGCAGATCTTCTCTTCCGTGCGGCGCCATAAATTGAATACCCAACGGCAATTTTTTCCCTTCCTCTTCTACAAAGCCAGATGGAATAGATATGGCGGGAAGTCCGGCCATGTTGGCAGGTCCCGTAAAAATATCTTCCAGATACATCTTTACTGGGTCGTTAATCTTTTCTCCGATTTTGAAAGCGGGTCCAGTAGTGGTGGGAGTTAAAACTAAATCAACTTTTTCAAAAGCTTTTTTATAATCATTGATAATTAAACCTCTGACGGCATTAGCTTTATTGTAATATGCGTCATGATAACCGTGCGACAAAACATAAGTCCCGAGCAAAATCCTCCGGCGAACTTCTTTGCCAAAACCTTCTCCCCGGCTTTTCTTGTAAACTTCTTTTAAATCTTTACCTTCACCTACATAACCATAGCGCATACCGTCAAGGCGAGCTAGGTTGGCTGAAATTTCAGCTGGAGTAACAACATAATAAGCGGGCACAGCGTATTTAGCATAGGGAAGCTCTATATCACGAACTTCATAGCCGATAGATTTTAATTTACTAATGGTTTCCTTAAAATTAAGAAGTACTCTCGCGTCCACACCTTCTTTAATAAAAGCTCTAGGTATTCCAATGACTGGTTTAGTAACAAGTTTTTTTTTATAAAAATCCGGAGAAATAGATGTGCTGTCCATTTCATCTTTACCCTTAATTAAATTAAGAACAATTTCAACATCTGAAACATTTTTACCGATAGGGCCGATAACATCCAGCGATGAGCCCATAGCGATGAGCCCATTTCTAGATACCGATCCATAAGTTGGTTTCAAGCCAACAACTCCGCAAAAACTAGCGGGCTGTCGGCAAGAACCGCCAGTGTCTGACCCCAGAGCAACTAAGGCTCCGTTCATTGCGATCGATGCAGTCGAACCTCCGGAAGAACCGCCGGGTACTCGTTTTGTATCATGGGGATTTTTCGTTACGCCATAAGCTGAATTTTCCGTAGAAACACCCATGGCGAACTCGTCCATATTTGTCCGCCCAATTATTACTGCTCCAGCATCTTTTAATTTTTTAACAACAGTGGAATTATAAGTTGCGATATAATTTCCCAAAATTTTGGAACCGGCTGAAGCAATATGGCCTTGAAATAAAATATTGTCTTTGATAGCGATCGGAATGCCGGTCATCTTTGTTACGTTTCCGTCAGCGAATTTCTTTTGCGCAACATCTGCTTGTGAAAGTACATCATTGAAAACTTCCAAATAAGCATTAATTTCAGAATTTTTTTCTTTTATTACTTTTAAATACTCTTCAGCTAACTCACGACAAGTAAATTCACCATTTTTGAGGCTCTCGTGAGCTTTTTCGATTGTCAGATTTTTCAGGTCTATCATGGCTGATTTATAAGGAGCAAGGCGACTATATAAATCGACACCCTGTTAAATAAATTTTGCAAAGCAAAATTTGCCCGAAGGGCATTTAACAGGGTAAAGAAATTTATATTCATTTCATTCATTAAATTTCACTTATAATATTTTTTTTACTTTCAAAAAACCATCCTGCGAATCAGGAAATTGCTCTATAATGAGTTCTTTGGAAAAGTCGCGCTGTTCTGTTTTATCCTCTCGCCAAACATTATATAGTGGATAATTCACTTTCATATTTGGCACTTTGACTTCTTCAATCTGTCTGACATAATCCAAAATACCCTCCATATCTTTTAGAATTTCCTTTTTTTCCTCGGCAGAAAGCTCCAATCTAGCCAGCTCTGCTAGATTTTCCACGTCTTTGATATTCATTGTATCCAGTATAACAAAATCAGCCCAAAAAATAAAGTTGAGAGGAACACACTACATGCATACTCTTTGCATCTACGCTATAGCGTAGATTGTAAATGAATAAATAACTAAACATAGGATTTAGCCAATTTAAATGTTTTGAACTCTTTCCGTAACTCGATTCTTTTCAAGTAACCAAGGAAGTTTGGTGGTAAAGGCGAGGGCCCGACCCAAACACTCTTCTGAATCATAACAAAATCAAAATTCTTGAGCTGGCGGCGAAACCAGTCCCTCTCCTTTTTCCTACCCTCGGGAATATCGTAGATGAGAAGTAAATTCTTTGGTGCATCTTTATGGAAATTAGAAGAAAAAGAAAGAAGATATTCTCGTTTGGATTTGTATTGGGAAATATTTCTTTTCTTTTTAGAAACATCAAAGCTAGGCAACCCAAACATATTTACCGACATACCCTTATAACGTAATCGTCTTGGTTCCATATTTTTTGATTATACCATTTTTAATCAATCTACGCTATAGCGTAGATGTGGACATATATTAGTAAAAACATTACTGGACTTGGTCTTTGCTAATTTGTGATCGTTTCATAGACTTTTCTATTGGTATCGATAAATCACTCTTTATTCTTCTACTTATAATATTTCTTATAATTCCCTCAGCTTTCTTTCTTAATGAATGTATATTTTGTCTAGTATCACCATAGTCTTTAGCTATTTCCACATCATTTTTTCCTTTCTGATATCTTTTTCTAATTATACCTGCCATTTTGGGGTTTCTACTTTCTAATCTAGAGAGTGCTTGCTCAATCTCAGCGTATATTTCTTCTTTGTCGTCCAAATGTATAGCAAAATATTGTTTTAATTTAGCGGGAAGATCTTCCTCCTCGTTTTCGCCAACTATTTCTTCAAGAAACACCAGACCGCCTTCTGGATTTCTCTTTTTTGCATTTCCTTTTACTATAAAATGACTAATCGTATGATCTAAAACAATATTCAAAAATGCTTTAATCTCTGCTTTGTTTCTATTTAAATCAATGAGATTTTTGTCCCTTAGTAACTTTTCGTAAACGCCCGCGACTATTTCTTCGGCATCACTTTTAGGATTGCTAAGGAATCTGCCATATCTTGTTAATAATTTATATTCACACCAACGAATAAGTTTTTTATGGTATTTTCTAAAAACCTCCTCAACAATTTTATTTTTATCGGGGTTTTCTATAGTCCCTTCTTTAACTGGAACCCCCCCCATCATTTCCATGTTCATACCTAAAGTATAACACTATATAATCGGTAAATCTAGCGAATTCATCTACGCTATAGCGTAGATATGATAAAGTAAAAATACAATAGCGTAACAATTACCCCACTAAGACTTTAATTCGTTCTTCCACCGGCGGATGAGTTGCGAAAAAACTGCCGATTTTTTTGCCGAATCTTAAACCTTTGGGATCAGAAATATAGAGATGCGCAATGGCGCTGGACTGGCGCTCCATCGGTTTGCTAGATTCGGATATTTTACGAAGTGCGCTTGCCAGCCCTTCCGGATAGCGAGTCAGAAGCGCTCCGGATGCATCTGCCAGAAATTCACGTTTGCGAGAAATAGCCAGCTGAATGAGTACGGCGAAGATCGGCGCTAAGATTGAAAAAATAATTCCAATCAACATTAGCACTCCTTGTGCTTTATTGTCGTTATCTCTACTCCGGCTAAAAAATAAATTTCTCCTAAAAACATCCGCAATAATAGTCATAAAACCGACCAGAACTACGACGATGGTCGAGAGCAACATATCACGATTGCCAATGTGTGAGAGTTCATGCGCGAGCACACCCTCTAGTTCCGGTTTCTCTAAAATCGCAAGCAGCCCTGTAGTCGCGCAAACTACAGCATGATTTTTATCTCTGCCTGTGGCAAATGCATTGGGCGCTTCATCTTGCACCACATATAACTTCGGCATTGGCAGTCCTGCGGTGATAGATAGGTTTTCAACACTGGTATAGAGGTCAAAGTATTCTTCTCTTTTAGCCAGCTTGGCTCCAGCCAGAGTAAGGACAATTTTATCCGAAAACCAATAGGAAAAAACATTCATCACGACACTAAAGAGAGCAAAAAAGTAAAGAATATTCGGATTATTGTAATAAAAACTAAAAAACCAGCCAAAAAGAATTAGCACAGCAAAAAATACTGCCATCAAGAGCCATGTTTTTGTTACATTTTTTGATTGTTCCGTATAAAGCGTCGCCATCCCAGTACTAAAAATTTATATCGTTAATTATAATGGTCATGTACGTAATCAAAATTTAGGCGAAGCCGTTACGGGACAAGTAAATTAGTTCTTGGATTGCATTTTGCGATAACTAGCTATTACCGAATCAATATAAGGTCCGCTGCAGCCGAGATTTCGAATTTTATTTTTATCCAGATCCTGCTCCACAAACACGCCCAGAGTCCCGTAAAAATATATTTGGCTCCCATATTTGCCCGGTTTATTCTTATCGGGGACTTTAAATAAAGGAGCGTCTGGATTACTTTCATCTACTGATTTCACGGCGTTAAGCGGACAGAAAATATATTGACTTGCGAGTCTCTTGCTAGTTATATCAACAAGGGCACTGTCCTTGGAATAAGATAATTTAAAGTAGCATGTATTTTCCTCATCTTTGCCAATTTGAAAGATAGTTGGGAACAAAGTATCGTTTAAAATCCCTCTAGCATTTTGACAGGAAAGCGCACTGTTCCCCAAGCAGTTTAGTACTGGATTGTTCGAGTAAGTAGAAGGATTTTTTAAGTCTGGAGCCGTACCAATTCCACAATCTCTGGCTGTTTTTGTTTCTTCTACAATTCCTGTATTATTTACTACTTGCGCATCAGAAGAAAAGGATAATTCTGCCAATGTACGAACTCCCGAATTCCAAAAACTGACTATTTGCGGGCGATAAAACCACCAGGCAACTACACACAATATTCCTAGGATAATGAAAACTAAATTTTGTGATGAAGATCTTGCCATAAAAAAGTTAAAGTATAAAAAATAAAAAAGCTATTAAAATTTGACCTGAACAGGGTTTTGCGCAACGTCTTGATCCGGCAGATCAAAGAACTCCATTTTGGAGAAATTAAAAATTCCGGCAATCAAGCTTCCAGGAAAACTTTCGATAGAAGTGTTCAGGTCGCGAACATTGGCATTATAAAACCTACGCGCTGCTTGAATTTTATTTTCTGTATCGGAAAGCTCCCGCTGGAGTTCTAAAAAATTAGTATTGGCTTTCAAATCCGGATATGCCTCAGAAATAGCGAAAATTGATTTTAACGCCCCAGTTAGCATATTTTCAGCCTCTGCGTGTTTGGCAGTTGGACCTTGAGCCCCCATCGCCATGCTTCTAGCTTTTGTCACATTTTCAAAAGCACTACTCTCGTGGGTGGCATAACCTCTCACTGTATTCACCAAGTTTGGAATTAAATCATATCGGCGCTTTAACTGCACTTCAATATCTGCCCAAGCTTCGCGGGTACGATTAACCAACCTTATAAAACTGTTATAAGCAAAGACTGCCCATAAAACTACAACTCCTAAGATTATTAAAATGTATTTCATATGTTATATTGTACCACTTATTTTTTCTTTTGCCACTCTTCCACTAATACCAGTAAGGGTGAAGCTAAGAAAATTGAAGAGTAGGTTCCGAAAAACATTCCAGCGGTGAGCATTAGGGCAAAATACTTCGTTGTGACAGGGCCAAAAAAGAATAAGGCCAGAAGCACTAGAATAACAGTAAACGAAGTGCTAATAGACCGAACATACGACTGCTCCAAACTTTTACCTACTATTTCGTCAAAGTTCATTTTAGCTGTTTGGGCTTCATTTTTCAAATTTTCCCGAATACGGTCAAAAATAACTATCGTGTCAGAAACCGAAAGGCCGAGTATTGTCAGAACCGCTACCACGAAAAGAGTATCCAGCTCCGCGCCATAATAATGCGAAAGGATGACAAATAATCCGATCGGTATGGTAACATCATGCAAAAGCGTAACGATGGCTATGATGCCGTATTTCCAAGAAGAAATTGGTTTGGAAACTTTTCTGAAAGCAAAAGCAATGAAGCAAATAATCGCCAGTGAAATGAGAACAACGGCAATTATTGCTTTCCTAGTAAGTTCCCGACCAACCGAAGGCCCAATAGAATTAAAACTTGTTTCGGTAAGAGTCGCTACATCACCTTGTGAAAGCGTTTTTAATAGTTGAGCATGTTCGGAGTCATTCAAATCACGAGACTTCACTATATAACCCAAGTCTCCGGTCGGCTGGAGAAAAATAACGCCGAAATTCAAAGTTTCAAGCGTTTTATTCAAAGTTATTTGTGTCGGACGCACATTTTTATAAACAATTTCGGTTAACGCTCCGCCCTTAAAATCAATACCAACATTCAATCCAAATAAAAATAAGGAAAAAAACGAAAGAATAACCAATATTATTGAAAGGCTGATGAATATTTTTTTGTATTTAATAATAAACATGATAATTAGTTGAAAGTTATAAAGTTACAAAGAAAGACCGGAACTAAATAAAAATCGGGCGACTTTTCCTTCTCCTATAAAAATAAGCGAGGACAAAAAGATTCTGGTAATCATAATCGCCGAAAACATTGATATTATAACCCCCATACCGAGTGTCAGTGCAAATCCTTTGATGAGAGATGTGCCGAACCAGAAAAGAATAATAGCGGTAATAATATTTGAAATATTTGAGTCGCGAATAGACAGCCAGGCTCTGGAAAAACCAAGTTTTGTCGCCTCAGAAATTGTACGACCAGAGCGCAGTTCTTCTTTAATACGTTCGAAAATAAGCACATTGGCATCCACCGCTACACCCATAGAAATTATAAATCCGGCCATACCGGCGGCCGTCAGAGTCACCGGCAAGAGCTTAAAGAGCGCCAAGATTATCGCAACAAAAATACAAAGAGATAGGACGGCAACCAGCCCCGGCAAACGGTACCAAAGAATCAAGAAAAGAGTCACCAGTAAAAAGCCGATGACGGCGGCCTTGACTCCGGCGGCGACGGCAGACTCTCCCAAGGTAGCCCCGATAGTTTGGGTGGAAAGAAGAGTGATCGGCACTGGCAGAGCGCCGGAACTCAGTCTGCCCACTAATAGTTTTGCTTCATTTGGGGTAAAATTTCCAGAGATGATTGCTTGACCATTTGGAATTGCTTCATTGACCACCGGAGTAGATACTGGGGCACCATCGAGGTAAATCGCCACCATCTTACCTACATTGTCTTTTGTAATTTGAGCAAAAAGTTTTGTACCCACATCATTAAACTGCAAACTCACTCTCGGTTCTTTGGTATTTTGGTCAAACTCTAAAGTGGCTCTCTTCAAATATCTGCCGGTCAGTTCAGTTCCAACAAATTGGGAATTTAGATCTATGTTAACTTTGCCGTCCGCATCAACAGTCGCATTCTGGGGAGTGCCTTCCGGAGCTTGTATTTTAAATTCCAACAGCGGAGTCTGCCCTATCATATCTATTGCCAGCTTTAAATCAGTCACTCCGGGAAGGTCGACTATCAGCTGTTCGGTAGCGCCAGAAACAAATCCACCACGCTGTACAGTAACTACCGGCTCGGAAATTCCAAAAAGATTTACTCGCCGTTCAATGACATCACGAAGCGCATCCATTGAATTAGAAACCTCGCCAGATTCTACGGCGCTAACATCGGCTTTATATATTAAGTGACTGCCCCCAGATAAATCAAGACCCAAGCGAAAAGGAAATTTCTTGAAAAATGCTTTTTGAGTTTCAAAACTTTTGTTTAATTTAGCTTCGGTCTTAAAAACAAAAATACCGACAGCCGCGCCGAAAACAAGTATTATCAGAGCTACAATAATTTTTCGCCACATAAAGATGAACTTTATTCTATATGTTTTTTATAAAATAAGCAACCAGAGCGCCGAGGATAAAACCACCCAAAATGTCCATTGGGAAATGCACACCGGCAACGATGCGCGCAAGGCCAATGATAAGGGTAAAAAACATAAATACATATCCTGCCTTTTTGTGGATAAAAAAAATAGCAAAAGCAAGCGCCGCAAAAGTAGCGGCATGACCTGATGGAAAAGTGTATCCTGTTTCGGGAAAAAGAGTATAAACACTAGGTAAGTCCACAAATGGTCGTGAAGTGTTAAATATAAGTTTTAAAATCAGTGCTAAAAAATAAGCTAAAAAACTGGAGAAAAATACTGAAAGTATTTCTTTCTTTTTTTGCATCAGAATTTGAAAAGTACTTTCAACCTTAAAGATTTCATGATGCATCAGTAAAAAAATTCCTGCCAAAAAAACCACTAGATAAGGGAAATAAACAGCAAAAAAAATAACTAAATTATCAAAAAAAATAGATTGATGCGCTAAATTATAAAAAAAGGAAAAAATTGCATTATTCATCGTTTTTGTTTTACGGCAAGGTTTAGCCTTGCCGTAGGTTTTTCGCTACGGTTAACACATTATTCAGAAGCATCGCGACCGTTACTGGTCCAACTCCCCCGGGAACCGGCGAGACATAACCAGCCACATCTTTCACTGACTCTAAATCAACATCGCCGACGATTGCGTTATTGGACTCTGACGTGCCGGCATCTAACAATATCACACCTTCTTTTATCATATCCGCCGTAATGTACTTGCCGTGGCCAATACCAGAAATTATAACATCTGCTTCTTTTAAAAACTGTTCTTTATTTTCTGTTTTTCGAGTAATTATTGTAGGATTTAACCCCCTAAAGCGGAGTAGAGCTGCCACTGGCTTCCCAACTAATTCGCCCTGACCCAAAACAACTACATTTTTAGTTCTCAAATTCAAATTAATCGAATCAAGGAGCGCCATACAGGCAAGCGCCGTAGGAAAACCGACAGCATTTTCACCATTGTAAAACTTTCCACTTGCGAGTTTTCCCAAACAATCAACATCTAAATGTAAATCAATGGCATTAAGAATTGCTTGTCGATCTAAATGCGCGGGTAATGGAAGCTGAACGATAATTCCACACATATTTGGAATTCTATTCAAAATTTTTATTTCTTTTATTAAATCGTCTGTAGTTACAGGCGTAGGAAAATTTGCATTATGAAATTTAATACCGATAGATTCGGCAGTTTTTGCTTTCATCCTGACATATTGGGCCGAAGACAGATCATTCCCAACCAGCACATCACAAAAAATTGGCTGAAAGTCCAGTGACACAACTGTTTTTTTTACTTGAGCTAAAATTTCTCGGCTTAATTTTTTACCATCAATTATTGTCATAATAGATTATGCTCCCAGAAATTCATTCTTTGTATCATCTCGATGTACTGATCTTGCATATTTACGCATACTCATTAAAATCCCCAGGCCCGCAAACTCAGTTAGAAGATGCGAGCCGCCATAACTCATAAAGGGAAGAGGGATACCGGTAACCGGCATTAACCCCAAATTCATACCAATATTTATGAGTATATGACTCATAAAAAAAATAGCAATACCCATACCAAAAAGTATTTCAAAATTATATGACCCTAGAGCTGCAGAATAAAGAACCCTCCAAATAATGGCTCCATAAAGCAAAAGAATCAAAACAGAACCGACTAGACCCCACTCTTCAGCATAGGCGGCGAAAACAAAATCAGATTGAGATTGTGGTAAAAATTTCAACCGTGACTGCGTGCCAAAACCTAAACCTTTACCGGTAATCTCCCCTGAACCGACCGCAATAGTGGATTGAAATGCATTGTAACCAGAACCATGTATGTCAGCTAATGGATTTAAAAAGTTCAGAATACGAGCTTTCTGATATGGCGCAAAAATTAAAAACCAAAAAGATGCGAAAATTAACACACCGGAGGTAAAAACTAAAAGTAAATGTATTTTAGAAATTCCAGAAACAAGCACCATGCCAAGCCAGATAAAAAATATAATCATGGCCGAACCAAAATCGGGTTGAAATAATACTAAGACAAAAGGTATAAATGCATAAAAACCGGAAATAAAAATGTGTTTTATGTCTCGAATCTCCACATGGCGACGAGAAAAATACTTTGCTAAAATAAGCACTAATACTAGTTTCATTATATCAACTGGCTGAAAAGAAAAAAAACCAAAATTAAACCAGCTTTTGGCGCCATGAGCAACATTTCCTAAAACAAAAAGCATCAATAAAGTTAAAGAGGTAAAAAGAAAGATAAAGACTAGTACATCGGTGCGCTTCAAAAATCTAAAATCTATAAAAGAAAAAACAAAGAAAACCGCGAAACCGAGCAGAACCCAGATAACTTGCCGGTTAAAAAATTCTCCGGCATTTTCTAAGGGCGCAAAACTCTTCATCGTGACTAACCCTGCCCCTATTATTGGAAGTATAAAAAAAACCAAAAGCCAATCTATCCCGTACGAAATCTTGCTAAAAAAGTTTCTTGTATTCACTGAACAAATATGCTTAATTTAATAAAATTTCATACGGGATCTATTCTTTTGAGAGTATCTGGAGCCACAACTTCATTTTAATTTAACTAAAAAAATGTTATACATAGGAATTATTTCTTTAGCAACAATTTTACTAGGTAAAGGCTCTGGCCAAGTAAAATTTATATCTTTAATCTCTTCTGCTCTAAGGGAATCTAAATAAGTACGGCTGGCAGAAACAACATTACGATTTGCATCATATAAAATAGCGACTATATCTATCTCTGGGATAACAAAGAATGAATTATTTTTTACTGTAGCAGAGAGTACGGGACTCGTCTGCTCATTAATAAGATTTATATTTGAAACTAATATTTCTAGTCGGTTGATTTTTTCTTGGGAGACTTGAATCCAGTCTGGTGTTTGGGTAAACTCAAGGGTAGTATAAACAGGGATAGAATTCCCAACATCTATACCAGGCTCAAAAATAGCAAACTTCCCCGATGGAGGAATGAAAGTACTACCTTCACGCTTGCCAATGTAAACATTATTTCCATCAGCAAAACGAAATCTATAATTTATTTTATTAACAGCGGCATTTTTATTATGATTCTCAAAATAAGCCACCGCATTGTAACGCCCGGGAACGACGCGGAAGGCGCGAGCCCAGAGAACCGAAATTTTATCCACTTGAGAAAAGCAAGCCTTGGCGCAGGACCCCCCGCAATCCACGCCGGTTTCATTCCCATTTTGTTTATCATCAGAACAAGTCGGAGCTCTATTAAAAACAGGATAAACTATTAAAAATCCAAATATTGTAATAAGTAAAATAAATACAACTACATAAAAAAATTGCCTTTTTAGAGCCCAGGTCATGAGTGCCATGAGAATATAATAACATGATTAATTTTCTTGAGCAAAGCGATTAGAAAATCATCACCCTGTGAAATAACAATCTTTCAGATTGTTCCTTGTCTAAAGGGCAAGGATTTCACTGGGGTTAAGAAAATTATAATCACTTCGCTCTTTAATTTTCTAAACAAATAAAACAAAAACTGGGTTGTGGTTCGTCAAAAAGACCGAACCACAATCCAGTGTCTCACAGGGCCATGATGTTGATGATGACCCTGAAAACGATTTCCGTCGCCCTCTCCGAGAGAGCGACGGCGCCAACAATTAGGTATATCGTCGCCACGATGGCGACGAAAAAACCTAAGGTCAGATTTTTCACGAGGCTGACCACCCTCGGCGCGCTTCATGAAG
>Ga0209541_10004634_pt1 | contig 24308 bp, 37 predicted proteins | sample RifCSPlowO2_01_FD_184027 | JGI IMG/M metagenome (GOLD analysis project Ga0209541, IMG submission 184027) | Groundwater microbial communities from Rifle, Colorado - Rifle CSP2_plank lowO2_0.1 (SPAdes) (version 2) | ecosystem: Environmental > Aquatic > Deep subsurface > Groundwater | place... | reverse complement strand
AAGTAGTTGAAGAGAAGATCAAGATTTTTGGAAGTGAGGGCAAGGTCTAAATCAGTTCCTTTATCTTTTCGATAATTTCTTTTTTGGTCATGCCAAAGTGGGTCAACAGTTCCTCCGGCTCGCCGCTTTCTCCAAATCTATCTCTCATCCCTACACGTCTCATCTTGGTCGGCCTTTCTTCGGCAAAAAGCTCCGCCACCGCCCCCGCGAGTCCGCCGATGATCGAGTGCTCCTCCGCAACGACAACTTTTTTTGTTTTTGTTACACTCCTCACGATGGTTTCTTTATCCAAGGGTTTGATGGTGTGGACATTGATCACCTCGACGTCAACTTCGGGAGCCAGTTCTTCCGCCGCCAATAGTGCCTCATAAACCATCGCCCCGCAGGCGATCACGGTCACATCCTTTCCTTCGCGGAAAACCTGAGCCCTCCCGATAGTTAGCGGGGTCCCAACGGTGGTTACCACCGCCCGGGGTGGTTTGGTCATTCTCATGTATACCGGTCCACGAAAATCGGCGATCGCCAGTGTCATTTTCTTTGCCTGTTCATAGTCAGCCGGTACGACCACGGTCAAGTTTGGCAATACCCGAGCCAGGGCAATGTCCTCATACATTTGCTGATTTCCTCCATCGGTTCCGTTCCCCACTCCGGCGTGTCCACCGATCACCTTGACGTTGTTTCCGGACAGGCAAACAGAAATCCGCAGTTGTTCCCAGTTCCTCCCCGGTGAAAAACAAGCAAATGAGTTTACAAAAGGAACCTTGCCGCTTACTGCCATTCCGGCGGCAACTCCCATCATATTTTGTTCAGAGATCCCCATCTCAAAAAATCTTTGTGGAAATTCTTTTCGAAAGAGGTCCGTTCTGGTACTCTCCATCAAATCGGCTACCAATGCCACCACGTTTGGATTCCGCCTGCCCGCCTCTACCAGACCTTCACCATAGCCATCCCGCATCGCCTTCTTCTCAGCTTTTAGTAGATCCACCTCCAAAAACATCTCTCCATCAACCATTGCTGATCCTCCCCCCCAAAGTTCTTATCTTCTTTAACTCAGAAAGCGCCTCGACCGCTTCTCCGATCTTTGGCGTCTTCCCATGCCAGGCCGGTTCGTTTTCCATGAACTCGACCCCCTTCCCCGGGATGGTCCAGAGAATTATTGCCGTCGGCTTTTCAAAAGTGACTTTTGCCCTCCCCATCGCTTCAGCAATATCAGAAAAGTTATGCCCGTCCACCTCGATCACATTAAAGTCAAATGCCAATAGCTTCCCCCCAATCGACCCAAGGGGCATGACCTCCTCTGTGTGCCCGTCAATTTGAATATTATTTCTATCAATTACCACCGTCAGATTAGAAAGCGCGTATTTTGCCGCACACAAATATGCCTCCCAAACCTGTCCTTCGTCCTGTTCCCCGTCCCCCATAAAACAAACGACCCGCCATTTTTTGTTATCCAATTTTGCAGACAGCGCCATTCCAACCGCTTGGCTGATTCCCTGGCCGAGCGGTCCGCTGGTCGTCTCTACTCCGGGTAGCATTCGGGCGATCGGGTGTCCTTGTAGGCGCGACCCCAGTTGCCGCAGTGACGAAAGCTCGGCCTTGGGGAAGAATCCCGCTTCGGCAAGAACCGCATAAAGGATTGGGCAATAATGCCCGGCCGAAAGTACGACCCGGTCACGATCTTCCCACCAAGGTTCGTCCGGCCGATAATTGATTAGCCCCCCAAAATACAACAAGGTCCAGAAATCGGCTGACCCCAAGGGCCCGGCAGAGTGGCCAGTGCCGGCATTAACCAACATCTTCACCACCTCTTGTCGTAGTTGATTCGCTTTTTCACTCAAAACATCAAAAGAAACGGGCAGCATATATAAACATCTTACCAATTCTTAGTCGAGGAACGCGTGTTCTCTGGTGTCTGTTGGGGCATGAATGTTCTCGGGGGTTTTTTCCAAATAAGCTTCGTGTTCCAAGAGCGTCTCGATCACTGCTTGCGGTGAACTCACGATTTTGTATACCTTCAATGACTCCGGCCTCTGCTGGGCGATCAACATGTTGGAAACCAAAGTCTCCATGATCTCATGCCAAAAATTACCATACAGGATTAGTGGTTTGTGGTGACCAAAATAAAGGTAAGCCAGACCCCAGGCCATCCCAAACTCGGAAAGCGTCCCCGTCCCGCCATTAAAAATCACGTAAGCGCTCCCCAATTCCAATAGTTTCATGGTCCGCGCAAGGTAGTTATCTTCGATGATTTCTTTATCCGCTTTGTTCAGACGGTCCTTGCCTTCGAAATGGTTAATGTACTTGGGATAAAAAGTGGCGATCGTCGCCCTGCCTCCACCGGCATGAGCCCCATCGGTCCCGGCCCGCATTATCCCCGGGCCTCCGCCGTTGACCACTTCCAAACCGTTCTGTGCCAGCGCCTTGGCAACTTCAAAAGCGGAACGATAAAGCTCACTGTCTGGCTGAGCATCGGCAAAACCAAACAGAGATACCGCTTTCACCCTTTTGAACTTTCCCGTATTTGAGTTATCCATGGTTATGAGACTCCATCATCCGTAGATGTCTTAGCTCCTCTTCTACATTACCCGCTGTCAGCAGGTGACTACCCACAACGAACTCAATTCCGATGGTTGATTTGTTTAATTCATCCTCCTCGATCTCCTCCGACCACTCGGCGATCAGACATTCTTTCATTTTTTCTTCGTTGACTCCTCCATCGATCACGATCGGGATTCGTTTGTTCATCTTCCTTACTTCTTTGATCTTAGGGAGGACGGCTCCATCAAATTCTCTCGCCTGCCCACCCGCCTTCACACTCATCAGAAGCACAGCGTCCAGATCATTTATCACCTTTTCCAAGCCGGTAAGTGGAGTATCGATATCATAGGCCAGTCCCACTGCCATTGTTTCGGACTGGGCGTCGGCGATAAAGGCGGTCACGTCCTTCATCATCTCCACTTGGCCAAAAACGCGGTCGACTCCACCCATGACGCATTGTCTGATCCATTTTTCAGGGCATTCCACCATTAGGTGGGCATCCCAAGTGACGATGGTGTCGATTTGATTCAGCAGTTCCGGTCCGATCGTCTTCTCCGGTCGATAGATACCGTCCATCACGTCCAGCTGGACCCGGGGGGCAAGTGCCCACACCTTCGCCAGTTGCTCTTCCAATTCAGCCAAACTTTTCGGCATGATCGCCGGAATGACAGTCACCGCCATACTTCTATATTAACAGTTTCCGCAGCCTCCCCCACAACAGCCTCCACCCAGAGTCTCTAGTTTCCACAGGCGTCGCTTGTATTTTTCTTCCCCGGAAAATGCAGTCGATAGAAACACTTCAATCATCCTTTTGACATCTCCGTCCCTGATATAGTCCGAGGGCACCGATAGGCAATTAATATCATCGTCTGTTCTGCCCTTTTTCACCGCTTCTACGTCAAACGCTTCCCCACAGCGCACACCACCGAAACGATTCGCGGCGATCATCATGCCATAGCCATTGCGACAGAATAGAATTCCGCGCGCATCGCCGTTCTCGGCAACTTCTTCAGCCACCAAAGCGGCGTACTCAACAAAATCATCCTCCGGTTCCATTTTGGTCGCCCCGACGTCGGCAACCTCGTGTTTGCTATTCAGCAACCACTTCTTGATTTCCTCTTTTAACTCAAACCCCCCGTGGTCCGCCCCCAAGATGATCTTCATCCTCCTTGAATTATTCTTTTCATCGCCTCAGCTATCTCTTGCCATCGTTTGACTTTTTCCCCATCGGCCAAGCCACCAAAATAGCTCACCTGATCGACACAGTAGATATGCATCCACTGATTCGTCGTTGCGTTTGGGTTTCGAAAGATTGCCATATATTGACCTACCAAAGCTTCGTAGGCCTTTCGCTCACAACAGTCCCCCGCCTCTTCCACTAACTTCTCACAACGGATAAGTCGCAAGGCCAGTAGGGTCTGCAAATCATCATAAACCCACTCGTCAGCATCTAATTCTTTTTGCATCAAACACGACAAATAATAATCAATTTCAAGTTGTAAGTCCCTCAAATTGGTTCCTTCGTGTTTTTCCCTCGTCTCCCGTAGGAATTCTGCTTTTGCCATAGTGAACTATTTTATCACACTCGCCTGCCGGCAGGCCGGTCAGTCAATTCCAAGTTCCGCCTTGGCCTCCTCACTCATCATCTCAGCAGTCCATGGTGGATCCCAAATCAATTCTAACGTTAGTTTCTTTACTCCCTTGACTTTTCCCACTACTTTTTTTATCTCGTCATCAATCACGCTCGCCAATGGGCACCCAGGGGAAGTGAGGGTCATTTCGATCTCCACTACCCCGCCTTCTTCCCGTACGTCGTAAACCAAGCCCAGGTCAACGATGTTGATCCTTAGTTCCGGATCAACAACTTTTTTTAGAGCTTCTCTTACTTTTGCTTCCAAATCAGTCATTACTTCAATTGTAATCTTTCCGTCAAACTAGCGGAAAATAATTAGATACCCAACGACCACTAGAACTATTCCCATTATTAGCCTCATCCACCTCCCGTATTTATGCTCCCGTTCTTTCATTGCCACGACACCTTCTCCCCGGTACATCAGAATCAAGATCACAATCAATGGTGAAATGAAAATAAGATTGTAGTAAAGGAAGTAGGCAAGCACCAGCACCATTGGCAACCCGGAACCGGCCAGAACCGTCGCTGTTCCCACATAGAGCGGCAGCATACATGGCGTGGAAAAAGCGGTCACCGCCACTCCCACCAAAGCCGCCACCGAGAGACCCATTTTCTCCATCAACTGATTTATTTTTTTACTGCCGGCTTCAGGCATTCGTAGGTGGATCGGTGAGTCGGGCCAAATTCCGTCCACAAGCTGGATCACTCCCGCCAAAAAAACCGCGCCACCCACCAGATACTTGAATACCGAGGCGATCCAGAGTCTCTGGAGATAGAAGGCCAAACTATAAAACAGTAGCCCAATGAAAAGATAGGTGACAAAGACACTGACCACATAGACAATACCCTGGGTTAGCAACTGCTTCTTTTTCCTGTCTACCTCACCAAATACCAATAAATACCCCAAAAAGGTAATCATCATCCCGATTCCGCACGGATTCAGTCCATTCACCAAGGCTGCGGTTGTAAGGGTCGCCAAGCTGATTGTCATTAGTTACTCAACAAGCTCTTAACTTTATCCAGTATGTATGGGGAACCAACTTGCTCCCCGTTGACAAAAAACGTTGGCGTTCCCGAAAGCTGCAAGCGACTCCCAAGACTGCTGTCTTCCCCCACCGCCTTATCAGTTTCATCGCTCATCATTTTTTTACCAAATTCATTTTCGTCCAAAGAAAGGCTCTTGGCATAACCGATAAACAGCTCGTCGGGATTACCTTCGTTCGCCCACTCCTCCTGTTTCTCAAACATCAACGCCACCATCTCCCAGCCTTTGTCCATCAACCGTGCCGCCTCTAGTGCCCGCGCCCCTTTCCAAGCATTTTTGTGGATTGTGGTCAAGGGAAAATGGCGGTAGACAAATCTCACCCCATCGGTTTTCCGTAGTTCGGTAGCAATCGGCTCCGCCGCTTTGCAGGCCGGACACTGGATATCAGAGAAGCCAACAACAGTAACTTTCGGCTCTCCCGTAGTTTTGACCCATCTGGCTCCACTTATCAATTCTTCCGTGGTCACCTTGATGGTCCCGGTTCCATTACTGGATATCTTCGATAAGCCGATCGCCATCAAAACCACCAAAAAAATGCTTCCGGCAAAAACCGCCACCATCATCTTCCAGTTCTCCATTATTTGGGCCAAATTTTCTCCCCGGTTTCCACATCAATCACCTCAATCGCCGAGGTCGGGCAGCTCTGGGCCGCGAGTAGTTTCTCGCTATCCACGTTCCCGTCCTGATCGACAATATCTGCCTTATTCAAGTCGTTCAGTTTGAAGGTCATCGCCGCTACGGCTACACAGCTGGCCGCCCCGATGCACTTATCATTGATCACCCTCACTTGATATTTTGTCTTTGCCGGTTTCTTATCACTCCCGACGGTATAAGCAACTGCTTGTGTATCTGCCATATAGAGATATTATCACATCCCTCTAAAAAAACTTCTCAAGATGGATGTCCTCTTTTGCCACTCCTTTTCCTGCCAAATACGCCCCGGTCTCCATAATCATTTCCTGGTTACCACATAAATAAAATTCCCAAGTAGACAAATCCGCCACTTTCACGATAAACCCGTTGCGCAAACAATCTCCCACATGACCGCACTCACCGTGCCAATGTTCCCCCGGTTTTGACAAAACCACTTGGTAAGAAAAATTGGCATACTGTCTGTTCATCTGCATCAATTCCTCCTGCCAAAACAGGTCCCCCTCGTGTCGCATCCCCCACAAAAGCTGGACCTCGCCTTGGTATTTGTTCGTCAGTAGCAAATCCCAGATCATTGACCTCATTGGTGCAATTCCGCTCCCGGTGGCAATAAACAACTTGTTGTTTTTTGGTGTCTTTGACGCCAGGGTAAATATTCCCATCGGCCCCATCGCCTCAACTATATCTCCCTCTTTCAGCGAAAGAATATATTTTGTCCCAAGGCCCATTGGGGTCACATCGACCAACAAGTCGACAGACTTTGTATTTGGCGCACTGGCGATCGAATATGACCTCCTCGTCCCGTCTTCCGCCACCTTAAGACTGACGTACTGCCCTGCCGCAAAGTCAAAGGCGTCTTGAAACTCCAAAACCACTAGCCAGTAATTTCCGGCCAGGTTGGTTTTTTTTGTTACCTTTGCCAAAAGCGTTTGCGGCATCTATTGTTCAAACAATTTGATAATCGCTCTGTACGCTAGTGTAGCGCATCTCATTCTGCCGGAGTTTATTTCTCCCCCGAGCAATTCCACCACTCCTTTTTCTCCAAACCCAGTGAGGTCCTCTCTATTCATCCCCACCACTTTCTCCGAAAGCATCGAGGCCGCCGCCGTCGAAATGGCACAGCCCACTCCTCGCCAGCGCAAGACGTGAATCCGCCCATCCCTGGTCAATCGACCGCAAACCTCCACCATGTCACCGCACGACGAATTATTCTCACGAACCGAGATCTTCGGCTCCTCCAAATCCCCGAAGTTTCTCGGGTGTTTGTAGTGGTCAATGATTTCTTCCTTGTAGTCCATAATTAATCCCTATCCTTTTTTAATTTATGTTTTTGTCTCATCATTTCCCAGTACATCCTTCCATGACCTCTAACCTTATTTTTTCCCTCCTTTACGTTTTCCACGCCGTGAACCATTGAACCATAAGCCATGGTGTCATCTGTTTTTCCTTTCGCTTTTGACTTTCTTTCCTGATTGGCCAGCAACGCTCTCGCATTGCCCACAAAACGGAGAACTTTTACTTTTTTCGCCCCGATTTCTTTTTCCTCGATGCCGTACTCAATCGGCCCAATAGGCTCTACTTCATAAACATACCAGTCTTTGTCCCATTTTTTCTTCCAGTCACCAGCTTCGATCCTCGCCTGACGGAACCAAGTCGCTGGTCTCACCCTCTCCGCCGCAATTGTGGTATGAGGCAAAGGTTCGTCTGACATGAAAATCATCGTGCCCTCATCTTTTTTTGCAATCAGGACATCTCCGTAGTTATATTTTTTTCCTGTTACGTGATAGAACCTCGTCGGTTCAGTTTCTTTTTTCCGCTTTTCCACCTTCCGGTCTCTCTCCTTGTTTCTGTACCTCTCAACAGGCAAGCCGTCATGTTCTCTCGCCATAATGTTACAAACTAAAAACCTTTGGTACTTCTTTAATCTTTTCGATGAGGAAGTCAATTTCCCCCTTGGTGGTATAGACATAGAAGCTCGCTCGGGCCATGGCCAGAGTTTTAAATCGCTCCACGATTGGGGCTCCGCAATGCTGGCCCGACCTCACTGCAATTCCATATTTATCGAGTACTTGAGCCGCATCATGAGCGTGGACGCCTTTGACATTGAAGGTCAGCACTCCACCGCGTTCATCTGCATTTCGTGGGCCGAAAACTTCCACCAGCCCCTTCTTCTCAAATTTTTCCATTTTGCCCAAGGCATAGCCAATTAGCTCCTTCTCGTGTTCCCTGATGTTGTCCATTCCGAGGGAGGTCAGGTAGTCGATAGCTGTGCCAAGTCCGATAATCCCGGCAATATCCGGAGTTCCCGCTTCAAATTTATTGGGAAGTCCCGACCAGGTCGTCCCCGTCAGGCGCACCTCGCCGATCATATCTCCTCCATAAAGAAAGGGTTTCATCGATTCTAGTATTTCCCGTTTTCCCCATAGCACACCACTACCAGTCGGTCCGAGCATTTTGTGCCCGGAAAAGGCCATAAAATCAGCTCCGAGTTTTGTCACATCAGTCTTCATGTGCGGCACCATCTGAGCCCCGTCCACCAGCAGCTTCGCCGAGGGTGACTTTTTCTTTATTAGCTTCTTGATTTCTTCCGTCGGCGTGATCGTCCCCAACACATTTGAGACCGCTGTCACTGCCACCAGTTTTACTCTTTCATCCAAAAGGCTCTCCAAACTTCCCGTTGTCACCACCAGTTTTCCTCCGGTCAGCTGAGTCGTCCCCGTCCCGGTAAGTAGCAATCGTCCCTCGTCGTCGACTTCAATTACATGAAGATGTGCTCCCACTTCTTCACAGATGATCTGCCATGGGACCATGTTTGAGTGGTGTTCCAGCAAAGAGATCACAACCACATCATTCTTCTTGAGGCTTTGTCTCGCCCAGGCATAGGCCACCAGATTGAGTCCTTCGGTTGCGTTTCTAACAAAGATCACTTCATCGGTCTTTGCGTTGATGAACTTGGCCACCTTCTCCCGCGCCTCGTCCACCATCGTCGTTGCCTCTGCCGAAAGAGTATGCACCCCCCGGTGGATGTTAGCGTTATGTTTAGTATAAAAATCGGCGATCGCGTCCAAGACCCGCTTTGGTTTCTGACTGGTCGCCGCACTATCCAGATATACCAACGGTGCCCCACCGATCTTTCTTTCTAGAATTGGAAAGTCGGCTCTGATTTTGTTTACATCAAACATATCAATATTCTACTGCCTTTAATTTACTTTTCACTATTGGGTCTTCAATTTTGTCTATCACCTGGTTCAAAAATCCAGTCACGATTAGTTTTTCCGCCTCACCTTGTTTTATCCCCCGGCTTTGCAAATAAAAAAGCTCCTCGTCATCGATCTTTCCCACCGTTGCCGCATGAGACGCTTTTACCTCGTTGGCTTCGATCTCCAGTTTTGGTTCGGCCACCGCTTGGCTCTTCGCATCCAACAATAGCAATCTCATCTCCAGAAAATCATCCACTCCGTTAGCATCCTTAACAATCTTGATCATTCCCTCCACCTGGATCTTCGCTCCGTTCTTGGCAATCCCGCGCACCATCACCCGGCCGAAAGTCTTACCTATCTTGTGATCAACCAAAATTTTCAGGTAATAGTCGCCCGGCTGATCGGCGATAACAAGACCCAGCACTTCCACCTCCTCACCTTCACGGCCAAAATCCACCACCAAATCTTTCTTTCCCGGTTTATCCAAAACCACTACCCTCTGGTATTTCATCCCACACTCCCTTCCATCTCCAGCTCCACCAATCGGTTCATCTCAACGGCATACTCCAAGGGAATTTGTTTCATTATCGGTTCCAAAAATCCGTTAACAATCATTGCCTCGGCTTCATGCTCCGGCAGTCCTCGGCTCATCAGATAAAACAGCTGGTCTTCGCCGACCTTGCTCACGGTCGCCTCATGTTCCAATGACACTTCGTTTTCCAGGATGATGTTGGTCGGGTAGGTATCGGACCTTGAACGGGGATCCAAAATCAAGGCATCACAGACCACCTTGCTTCTTGCCCCCCTTGCTCCCTTATTTATCTTGACCAGCCCTCGATAGGTGGCCCGGCCGCCATTTTTCGAGATCGATTTGGAAATAATTTGACTCGTTGTCTCCGGTGCCAAATGGATCATCTTCGCCCCAGCGTCCTGGTGCTGACCTGATCCAGCCATCGCGATCGAGAGCGTCTCCCCCCTCGCTTTTCGACCGGCCAAAATACACGCCGGATACTTAACTGTCAGTCGACTACCCAAGTTGCCATCGATCCAACGCATCTGGCCTTCTTCCTCGACCCAGGCTCTCTTGGTCACCAGGTTATAAACATTTTTGTACCAGTTCTGAATCGTGGTGTACTGCACCCGCGCTCCTTTCTTTACAATGATCTCCACTACCGCCGCGTGCAGCGAACCACTACTATAGGCCGGCGCGGAGCACCCTTCGACGTAGTGAACCTTGCTCCCCTCATCGGCGATGATCAAGGTTCTCTCAAACTGTCCCGCGTTTTCGGCATTGATCCGGAAATATGCCTGTAAGGGCAGTTCCACTTCCACATTTTTTGGTACATAGATGAAGGAACCTCCCGACCAAACCGCACTATTTAACGCCGCCAATTTATTGTCCCCCAAAGGGACGATTCTTGAAAAGTATTCTTTGACCAGCTCCGGATACTTAGCCAAACCATCATCCATTCCCAGAAAGACCACACCCTTAGCGGACAGGCTCTTTCTCAGCGATCCGTAGATAACCTCACTATCGTATTGTGCTTTCACCCCGGAGAGCATCTCCCGCTCGGCTTGCGGCACTCCGATTTTATCGAAAGTCTTCTTGATCGCGTCAGGCACTTCTTCCCAGGTTTTACTTGTCCCCTTAGTCGGTGCCAGATAATAATAGATTTCGTTCCAGTTAATCCCGGACATATCCGGCACCCACCCGGGCATTGGCATCATTTCATACAACCCAAAAGCCCGCAGCCGGAGCTCCTTCATCCATTCCGGTTCGTTCTTGCGGCTGCTCAAGTCCGCAACCATCTTTGCTGTCAGGCCCCTCTCGGATTTATACTCATAAGTGATCTCATCGTGATGCCCCAGTTGATACGACTCGGACAGGGTCTTGACTGCCTTCTGGTCCAATTTGACGATCTTGGCAAACCTACTCATATTGCTTGTATCCGGTACGTTCTAACTCGGTGGCCAGTTCCACGCCGCCCTCTTTGGCTATTTTTCCTAAGTTCATGATGAGCACCCTATCCGGTTTTAGGTACGACAATAGTCTTTGATAATGGGTGATCACCAATATCCCCGTCTTCTTTTTGGAGGCCATATAGCTTGCTCCCTCTGCCACGATCTTTAATGCATCGATATCCAGTCCCGAGTCGGTTTCATCCAAAATGGCATACTTCGGTGCTAGGATTCTCATCTGCAAAATTTCCATTTTTTTCTTCTCACCACCGGAAAATCCCTCGTTCAGACTTCGTTTCAGCAACTCTTCGCTCATAGATAGCTCTTCTGCCTCCATCTCGATTCTCTTTTTAAGTTCCAGCGCCGAAATTTTCTCACCCCTCGATCGCAGTGAAGCCAATAGTGCCTCACGGACGCTTACTCCCGGAATCGATACCGGATATTGCAGGGCCAAGAATAAACCCGCTTTTGCCCTCTCGTCCGGTGTCTTCTGTGTGATATCTAACCCGTCCAACCTGATCGCCGTCCCCCGATCTTTGCTGACTATGTACTTCGGGTGTCCCATCAGGCAGTAGGCCAATGTCGATTTTCCCGAACCATTCTTCCCCATCAGTGCCACCACCTCGCCCGCTTTGACCTCCAAACTAACTCCTCGGAGCACTTCCTTCCCCTCTATCTTGACCTTTATTCCTTTGACCTCAAGAGCCATATTAAGCCTTCTTTTTCTTGTTTAAACCAATATTAACTCCGATCAGATCAGCCAGGGTATACTTCTCCATCATTTTACCCATTTCATATGAGAACCGCAGCATGAAGCCCTTTTGCAAACAATGGTCTTCGACCGGACAAAGTCCTGGTTTGTCAATACAAGAAACCGGGGCCAAACCTCCGTCGATTGCCTCCAAAACAGTCTTCAAACCAAGGTTTTCCGGTTCAGTGGTCAGGGTATAACCACCGCCACGTCCTTCTTTTGAAGTTAGAAACCCGGCCCTTACCATCCGGTTGGCGATCTGTGCCACAAAGGCCTTCGGCAGCCCCTTCGCCGAAAGTTCGGTCAAGCTTATCCGACCGTCCTTACCACGAGCGGCCAAAAGTGATAACATAGACATACCGTAATCGGCTTTCTTAGTTAGATTAAAGGTTGCCATAACTATGACTATTTTAGTCGAAGTTTAGCCACAACGCAAGTAAGTTAAACAATATAGGTCGTTAAAACAAATTCATTTGCAGTTCAGGTTCCTCCTTTACCTTTGGGTAGGAAAAGTCCACCCCCACCTCCCGCACCTCATTCCACTTGTCTTTGTATTTCAACTTCCCATTTTTGACCGCATATTTATAAACGTCTGTCGTCACCACTACGTCCATTTCACAATAGCGGCGCAATTTGCTCATACTCTCTGGGTCTTGGCTTTTCCAGTAGCGCACCGCGTTTAAACCGTCATCGATCTTGGTATAGCCCAATGTTTCCTTAGCGATCGCGTCCAAAGAAAGGCGGTGACCCAAAACGTTTCGCACCTTGTCGAGAATATCGAAGTGGGGCAGACCAAAAAGGTTCCGTGGTGCAAAGGTTGGCGCCAACGCCGGAACATCAAAACCCAAAGAATTAAAGCCGATTATCCGATCCGCCTCGCCAAACATCTCCCAAAGACCCTCGAAGCCGAATTCGCCGCCGTCGGTATTCTTTGCCGAGTTGTCCCAAAAACTTTTCATCTTCCCTCTGATTTCGTTCCCCAAACTATCCATTTCCCTGCGGTATGCCGAAACAACAGAAACTCCCAAGTGTTCCGGTGCAGTCGCACCGTTATCACCAAACAAGCTCATTGTCTCGATATCGAAGATTACTTCAATCATGAGTTACGATTCTACCAAATTTGGAGAGCGTTACAAATCAACTGCCTGGTTCATGGAAGGCATTACTACTTCCGCTATCCCCAGATCATTTTTTATTTTTTCAGACAACACCAGTCGGGGCAGGTCCTCACCGTGGGTCAGAAATACTCTGGTAACTCCCTTTATTTTTGAGAGCCAATTCATTAGTTTCGGCTGATCGGCGTGGGCACTCATCGAGGTCACGTTTCTTATCTGTGCCTTTATCTCCACTTCATGGTCAAAAACCTTGACCTTTTTTTGTCCATCCTGAATTTGCCGCCCCAAAGTCCCCATGGCCTGAAAACCAACCTGCAACAACCTGGTTGTTTTCAAGGGCAAAAAGTCAACCGCATGATGCATAATCCGACCCCCACTCATCATGCCGCTACCGGCGATGATCACCTTCGCTCGATCGATTTCTTTGATCTTGGCGCTTTCAGAGCCTTTTTCCACCAACACCAGACTGGGGAAATCAAACGGGTCGTCGAGCTTGGCATGGTCGGCCAGTTCTGTGTTGTAAAGTTCCGCAAAGTGCTTGAAAATCATCGTTGCTTTGATCGCCATCGGACTGTCAAGAAAAACAACTGTTTCGTCTTTAATTTTTTTACTTTTCTTCAAGTGGTCGATCCGGTGCAGAATCTCCTGGGTTCTTTCCAAAGAAAACGCCGGTATCAACAGCGTTCCGCCATTCGCCTCTACCGCATTGATTTCCTCAGCGATCACCGTCATCGGGTCCTCATCCGAATGGGTTCTGTCTCCGTAGGTGGACTCCATCACCACGAGGTCAGCCTCCGTCACCGGTTCTGTTGGTTTGATCAAGTCCTGCGGTGTATTGCCCAAGTCACCGGAAAAAACGATCTTCTTTGGACCCCCAACCCCCCTTTTATCAACTATTTCAACACTCGCCGAACCCAAAATGTGTCCCGCATCTCGCATCGTCACCTCAAAACTACCCACCTGAAATGGCCTGTCATAGTGAACCACCCGGAAAAGCAGCAACAGCTTCTCAACCTCCTCCTCGGAAAATAACGCCTCGTGAGTTTGTCTCCGCTCATCGTTTTCCTTAGCCACCTTTGCCGCATCGAGTAGGGAAAGTTCCACCAACCACCTCGTCGCTTCAGTCATGTAGATCGAGCCGGCAAAACCAGCGGCAACCAAAAGCGGCATCCTGCCACAGTGGTCCAAATGAGCATGGGTGAGGATCATCGCTTCAAGTTCTTTGACTGAAAAGGCCAAGGTCTGGTTATTAAATGTCTTTTGCTCCTCAATCCCTTGGAACATCCCTAGGTCGATCAGCAATCCCCGGTTGTCCTGGTTCTCAAGCCAGTAGCACGAACCCGTCACCATTCCCGCCGCGCCCAAAAACTTGATCCTCTTCATACCCTCATTCTAAACGAAAAATTCTAGAATCTAAATCTCGGCTCTCTCGGCTTGGCAATATTGGCGACGATCTCCCGACCCAAAATCTCTTTTCCATTGACCGCCTTGATTGCCTTTTCCGCTTCCAATTTATTCGTCATCGTCACAAATCCAAAACCCTTACTTCGGTTCGGATCGTTCGGTTCCATCATCACTACCGCATCGGCCACCTTACCATGCTCGGCAAACATTTTATAAAGGTCCTCCGTTCGCATGGTGTAGGGAAGATTCCCTACATAAACTCTGATTTCATTAATCGCGTTATTAAACATTCAAAAAAATATTTTATATCCCCACTTCCCTCAAGGAAAGACAGCTACAGCATTCTATCAAAACACTTGTTAAAATGGAACCATGATTTGCCCCGAGTGCCGCCAACCTTTATCCGAAAAAGAAATCATCACTTCTGACAACCAAAAGGCCCTGGTTTATGAATGTTTCAACTGCGGTGGCCATTTCGTTCCTCCCCTGATAGCCAATTTGATTCCCCAAGTCACCGCCCAGGATCTCGACTCGGTCACTCCGAAAAATACTTATCCCGTGGTTCCATCCGTCGTCTGTTCGGTCTGTCAGGCCACCATGGTTGGCATCACTGACAGCGTCGTTCCCAAAAATGTCACCGTCTATACTTGTCCCGAGAATCACGGCAATTACTTTCCCTTGCATCAGCTTTTTGCCTTCAAGCGGGCGCAAAAGACCAAACTGCAATACCACCAGCTCTGGGGAATACCCATCAAGTCTGTCTTCACCGTCCTACTCCCTGTCCTGGCCATTTTTACCGCTATTACCGCTATTCCTTTTACCCTCAACCAGCTCAAAAGCAGCCAGGAGTCGCGGGTCAAAGCCGGTGAGCTTGTAAGTAACCCACTGGTCAGCCCCATCAGTCCTAATCAGGTCGTGATCTCCTTCACCACAAGGGTGGCCAGCACTAGCAGCCTCAAGCTCATTCTTTCCGGAGGCGTCCAGATCTTTCCCGGGGCGGTCACTCCCCAAACTACTCACATTATCAACCTGGACAATCTTGCCCCGGCCACCCCTTATCAGTATGAGATCATCATCAACGACAAGTCAGCCGGTTTATACAACTTCACCACCCCCGGTCTCTAACCTCCAAAATTCTTTGCCACCCGCCCCCAGTTCACCACCTTCCACCCGCCTGCAGTAGCTATCGCTACAGCGATTGCGGGCAGGCCATGCCTCTATGATTCAAGGTTTTTCTCTACTTCCACCCAGTTGACGACCTTCCACCATGCCTCCACGTAATCTTTTCTGCGGTTTTGATATTTCAAATAATAAGCGTGTTCCCAAACATCCAGGCCAAGTAGCGGTTTCTTCCCTTCCATTAGGGGATTGTCTTGATTCGGTGTCGAACAAATCTCGAGTTTTCCAGCCTTGACGCAAAGCCACGCCCAGCCGCTGCCGAATCTGCTCATCGCCGCCGCGTTAAACTGCTCAGTGAACTTGGCAAGGTCACCGAACTCCTTTTTTAATGCTTCCGCCAGTTTACCCACCGGCTCACCGCCGGTAGCGTGCCCCATCACCCTCCAAAACAGACTGTGGTTGTAATGCCCCCCGCCATGGTTTCTCACCGCCATTCGGATTTTCTCCGGCACCTTCGGTAAATCAGACAGCAGTTCGCCAAGTGGCTTTTCAGATAATTCCGGAAAATCCGTCAGAGCCTTGTTCAGGTTGTCGACGTAGGCTTGATGGTGCTTGGTGAGATGAATTTCCATGGTCCGCGCATCGATATGGGGTTCCAAAGCATCAAAAGAATATGAGAGTTCGGGAAGAGTATGTGTCATAAAAGTATCCTAACAGATTTCAGGGGTCCTCACCACCCTTGGCCTCATCGTATAGAATTGTATCAAGATGAAGCAGTTTGAAATTAATGGTGGCAATGCCCGGGCCGAACTCTACGGTTTGCTTAGTAAGACCAGAATTCTCTATTCCCTCGCTATCAACGCAACTACCCGCAGGGGGAGTGATCTTACCGATCTCGGTGCCATCGCCGGACATGAAATTTTCCGCGCCACCTATGATGCTGTCTCTGCTTGTAAGTGGGGCGACGGTCTCCCTACTTTCGATGATCTGTCTGAAGAAAAAGAAGCTACTGCCGCCGTTCTCCCTTATCCGATTCTTATTGCCCTCGCCTATTTCCTCGACTCAGCTCAAACAGTCTGTCTGAAATCCTGGCGCTTTAGGACAGGCAATCCCGATATTGATCGCGCCGTCGTCGCCTGGCCAAATGCCATCCTCTGGGGCACACCGGCAAAAATGCGTTTCTTTTACGATCTCTTCGCCAGTTACGAAGGCTTCCCGACCGAAAACCCCCTTCTAAGCAATGGTCGTACCAGGGCCTCCCAACTTCTGATGGTCGGCAGATACCTGCTCGAGCGCGAGTTGAAAAAAATCGGCCAGCCAGACCTCTCCACTCTTGCGAAAGTCAAAAACAAAAACATTCTCTTGTCCAAGTAACACTCTTGGTTTCTTCGGGGGTAGTAATACTACCCCACGAAAAAAACCGTAAACTAGCAACACTTGGCTTTCCCGACTAAGTGGCCAACCAATGCCACCGCCACCAAAACCCAACCCCAAAGCATGAGATTGCCCAATGAGAAATAAGCCACCAGCAAAAATCCCAAGCCGACTCCGGCCAGGACGTGAACGACTCCATAAGGTTGCATACAACAAGCATACATCGACATCATGTCATCCTTTTTTTTCTTTGCCATCAAAAACTCACCCCCTTCCTTTTTTTTCAAACACTAACAAACCGTTCCTGTCCATGTCCTCGGCTGTCGCCGGGGCGAACTAACACTGATTCAATCATTATAAAATTGAGCTACTTTGTCAAGCAGATTTACTTCTTCGTATATTTCCCCATCAGCTCGCCGGAATCCAAAACTCGTCCCTTCATTGCCGCTTCTAACTCGGGCCGGTTTAATCCCCACGGCAATTTGAGCAAAGCATCCAGTGCATAAATGCGAAAATAGTACCGGTGGGTTCCCGAGTGGGGACACGGTCCACCGTACCCTTCCTGTCCAAAGGTATTTTTCCCCACAGTTCCTTCCGGCGTCGCCCCTGACGAAACTTTTGTCACACCCGAGAAAATATCGTACACCACCCAATGAGTAAAAACACCCCCCGGCGCATCAACATCATCCATGATGAGCACCAAGCTTTTCGCCGTCGCCGGAGTCCCTTTTATCTCAAAAGGTGGGCTGATATTGCTACCGTCGCAAGTATATTCGGCCGGTATCTCTCCCCCATTGGTAAAGGCAGCGCTGGTTATCTCCATATTTACCTGCACCAGACTGGTAACAGTTAAGTTAAATATAGAAGTAGCCTCTTTGTCTTGTCAATCAGCCCATCCTGTTCCGAATCTAGTGCCGCAAGTGCTTGAAGTATTCTACCTGACGCAATCTTTTTTTCGCCTCCTCTTTGGTCTTGTATGTCCCCAGATTCCTTTTGGTTTTCTCAGAAACTACTCGATAGCCCTCCCTTACCTTGACGATCATACCTCAAAACCTATCTTACATTAAGTACGTTGGCTTTGGCGCAATTGCATAAGGATGGATCCCCCCGTCCTCACCTACCTCATCATATCCTATCAAGCAATCAGGGGGCAGCTCTTCTGCCCAGTGGATCAGGTTCAAAGTTGCGAGCATTACCCCCACCTCATGCTCATTTGCACTCACTCCATCGGGGCCCGTCATACAAAGAATCATTTCGTAATACGAGTACACCCGGAACAACCAGTCCTCCAATGAATATTTGAGCCTTGGGTCAAAAAAAGTTTCCATCATCAGTAGTCTGGTCGCCCCCACATGTTCATTCCCGCTAGCCATGGGCGGATTTTACCCCACTTATGGCCAAAAAATCAAGTCTCGTTGTGCCTAAAATTCGCCTCCGGGTAAGTATTGCTGTTGGTTCATCATCCGGTTAATGTTTTTTGATATTGCGATCGTGCTCCAAGCCGCTAGACCCAGGACCATCACTGTCAGCACCAAGGAGATTATTCCCATGACTTTTGCCGTATTGTCAGTCGATTTTAGATAGCGGATCGTCAGCCCCAAACCGAATGGCGGTAGCAACACACTCGCCAGAAATAACCACAATAATGCCCACACTCCGGTTGACGCCTCTTTTTCTTTGGTAATAGTTTGTGATTCCAATGTCAAACTAAATTTGTCTTAACTGGAGGAAATTACGCGAACTGGTCACAAACCAAAAAGATGGTCCGTTCGTTCCGTCTTCTTTGATTGTTAGTAGCTCTAGGAGATCATTCCCCGCCCAGCCGGTCACCGTCTTGATGTTATATTGATATTTACTCTTTGCCCAAAAGGAAAGCACGTCCAAGTAATCGTCTCCGTTCTTGTATTTCGACCCGTCGGCTTTATAAACCAGATAATTGGTGATTCCGTTATAGTTTTCCTGCACGAATAACTGCTTATTATCCGGCGACCAACTATTAACCGGAACTTCGATTGTCCCGCCCACGGCCAGTGTCTTTGAAAACAACGCCCGCGGGGAATCTGCTCCTTCATCAACTACCTTATATGCATAATTGATTGTCGCGTCAGCCAACTGTTTTCTGATACCAATTAGTTTTGCCTTACCATCGCCCGAGTGAACCTCCAGGGTTCGTTCCGGTTCGACCGCAACCGCCACGCTTCCTTGTTCCTGCTTCGTCTGGTCGCCCCCGTTTTTCTGAATCAAACCGGAAAATGATACTACAAAAAAAATCGAAGTTACCAACAATACCGCCGCCAGAATATTACCTTTTACCACAGCTTAAGTATACCTACTTCATCGAGAATGTGTCCACGGACTCTTTAATTATTTTCTCGTATTTACCCCACGACTCAACCGGTGCTCTTGCAGTTATTAGAATGCCGTCCCCTTTTTCTGGTGGATAATATTCCATCTTGAGAACCCGTTCTCGTATCGTTTTGTCCGAAACAACATCGTCATAATCAAAGGTAAATACAAATCGTCTCCAACCGGTCTCTTCCGATTTCTCCTCATATGGATCTTCCACAAAAACAGCGTTTTTCAGGTTAGTTTTTCCAGCCTCAAGCACATATTTCATTCCATTGAGATATCCGCCGGAATCAACCTCTGAAAGTCGAACGGCCATCTTCACTTCTATGGTCGCCCAATCGGCTACCCCGCTCACCGGCTTTTTTATCACCCCCTCGGATGTCTCTCCCTTGACCACTTCCCAGCCCGCAGGAAATTGAATCTCCCACCCCTTCTCACTTTTGTAAACATCGTCCGCCAACCTTTGTTTCTCCTCTGTAACACTCTGGGTATTTCCGCCTCCCGTCTCCGCTTGCGAACCGACGTTTAGAGAACCACCTCCAGTCGAAAAATTAACATTCCCGCCAAGTGCTAACACCAATCCCGCGACCGTCCCGCCCAACACGACAAACCCCAATGTCACCCCCAACACAAAGGCCGAAACCCTCTTTATCAAGCCCATTTTTTCTTTCTCCTCCTTCATTTTCCCCTGTTTGGCGAAGTACATTGCGGCCGCGATTGCCACGAGGCCGCCAATACCGGCAACCAAACCAATCGTCGCCCCCAGGTTAAAGAACTGGCCCACCAGGCTCCTCCCCAATTCCGATATCCACGGTTCCAGCGGCGGTTTGGAATTGGCAGCAATCATCTCAAAAATATTTCCCGCCCCCACACCGATCAGCTTCGCCACGAAGCCGGAAATCATCAAAAGCCACGCCGTTCCCTTGATCCGATCAGCTTGTCCGACTCCCAGGAAATAATGTCCCGCGCCAATGCCAACTGTCAACAACAACAGAATGATCCAGACCACCGTCAGATATCCCAAAACGGTTTTCACCTGCCCAAGCCCCTCCATTATTTGCTTCGACTGCTCCGGCTTCATTCCCAATATCGGAAAAACACTCTCAACTGGGGTCTGTGCCGTGAACTTAGCCAGAGCCGGTTGTCCAAAAGCAGCCACCGGCAAATTCCACTCCTTTACCGGTAGGAACAACACCAACCCTTTGTCCTTCCCATTAAGATAGCCAAACACCCGGTCAACATTTGTCTCAGCCAACTCTTTGAAACGTTCTGTCGTCAATACTTTATCCAGCGACAAAAGGGGCGCCAACACTTTTGTAATTTCCGGCGGCAAAGCTGCCCCTCCGGTCTGCTTCCGGACCGAACCTTCCAAGTCCATCCGCATCTTCGTAACCTGATTCTGCAATAGTTGGTACACTTCCCCTTTGTCCAAAGCCGTCTTCCAAAAAGCCGGCGACAACACCCGAAACTTCACCGCTCCCGCCAACAGAAAAACAAAAAAAACAAAAAAGAAAATCACTCCCAACCCCGCTCTTAATATCCGCTCTACCATTTTCACTTCATCCATCACATCACAGATGACTCGCCCCTGTCAAGTTTTACGCATAACTTGTAGAATGGTTTCTAGTGCCCGCCCCAAAAAAGACCAAACCGTTTTCCACCCGTATCTATTTTATCGTTTTCGGTTTCCTCCTCCTCGCCGCCATTGTCACCAAATTTGTCTTCTTCAATGTGGTCTGGCAAACCTACGACAGTCCCCGAGGCTACCAGCTCCAATACCCCAGAGGCTGGAAAGTCGACCCCACCCGCGGCGGTGAACCCTACGAACGCATCACCGCCAAAAACGACGAGGTTATTCTCGCCATCAGTGTCTACGAAGACAAAGGCGCCCCGACCAAAGAAGGTTTCGACAAATTTCTCGACGAAATTCGCCAAAGCTACCTGAATAATCCCGACGCCTCGCTCCTTTCGTTCGACCCAGGGTTCCATCCGGGGAAATATCTTACCGGCGAATACGTCGCCGCCTCACTTTGGAAAAAATCTGCCGTCACTTACGAACAGACCGAATTGGGCCTTGTCACCCAAGGCGGCCACATCTATATTCTCACCGCGAACATCGACCGGCAAAAAAGCAAAAAATATACTAAGATTATTAATGAAGTTTTCTTACGCTTCAAACCCATTCTAAAATGAGAGCCAGAACCCCAAAAGGCATCGTCTTTATCTTCCTCCTCCTCACTATCACCGCCAACATCATCGTCACGGATGTCTATGCCCAGATGCCCGACACCACCCCTCGGATGCCAGATACTACTCCCCGGATGCCCCGCGACTTGTTCAACCAAGTCTTCGGTGTGTTGGTCAGACTACCCAGCACTCTTTTTCGAATGCCCGACACCACCCCTCGGATGCCAGATACTACTCCCCAGATGCCGGATACCACCCCTCGAATGCCCGGTTGGCTTTCCAATTTCTTCTCGGCGATCCGTAAATTTCTCGCCCCCCCTTCTCCCTCAAATCTCCCCCAACCGCTAGGCCAATGGCAGCAAGAACCAACCAAAAAGGCTACCCCCACCCCTCGAGGCAAAGGCACTCCTCAAATCGGCCCTTACACTTACAAACCTGAAGGCGAGGCCGCCAAGGCCGGCGTTCCCTCCTTCACCATTGCCGCCCCTTCCGGTTGGTCATCCCTGGGCATTTCCGGCAGCCAACTTGCCCACTTCGAATCGGAAGAACTCGACACCGAAAAGGTCAAGGGGGGTGAAATCACTACCAACGCCGTCATCATTGTCCGCGCCACCGGCGGTTACGAAAGTCTTGACGACTTTTATAATCAGTACAAAGCCTCCGGCAAAAGCGTCCCAGGCTACCAACTCCTCAGTTCCTCAAACAACCGCCTCGAATTCAAATTCAAGACCAAGGTCGACGGTCAGGAAATCACCCTCCGCGAACTCGACTATCTCTTTTTCAAAGACGGCATTAGCTTTTTAGTCAAAGGCTACGCTGCCGACTCCGCCTGGAGCAAAAACGCGGGACAGATCCAATCGGCTCTTAATTCCTTCAAGTTCAAATAGCACCGTGGGCACATACAGCCTCATTCTCATCGCCGTTTTGATAATTTCCCCCCTTGCCCTCACGCTCGCCGAAAAACAAGACAAAAAAACCAAGACCGGCCTGAAGAACATTTTTCTTTTTCTTCTCATTGCCCAAATCACTCTCGGTATCTTCAATTGGGAATCATTCGCGGGTCCGGGAAGAAGCGGTTGGCAGCTGGCCGCCGGCTTTCCACCTTCTCTTCTCTGGATCTTTTTCGCCATTACCGCTATCCAGATTCTTCTCCTGCTCCAAAGTTTTTCCCCCGCACAAACTTTGGTTGTGTTTTTAAACTTCACGAACACCGTTGTCTTTTTTATCGCCCTATCCAGATTGAGTTGGGCACTAAATTTCCAGGCTGTCAGTCTGGCCAGTATCGCTACTGCCTTTACCATTCTCATCGGTAATGTCATCGGCCTACTACTTATCAACAAAGAAGGAAGACTTCGAATGAAACCGTCGACCAATAAACAAAAGTTTATCGCCCTTCTCATCGCCCTGATCACCGCGCTTATTCTCGGCATCTCATTTCGAAACCAGAAGCTGAGGACTCAAGTAATTTCCAAGGTCTCTTCTCTATCCGAAGTGAAAGAATATCTTCGCACCGTCCCCTCCGGCCAGGTTGTCATCGATCACGAAGACAAAGACACGAATTCATATCTCATCCACGTCTACGAAATCAAGGACGACCACACCGCCACTTTCAATTGGTACGAAGTCAACAAAGATACCGGAGAAATAAAAACGGAATTCTAAATCCACCACCACCCCCACCATTGATCATCAGCTCCGGTCAAAGCAAAAAGGCGCTGGCCACTGCTCCAAAGACCAACACACTGATAGCGTCCTGGATCACCGTCGCGATCGGCCCGGCCCCCAAGGCCGGATCTTTATGTTCCAGCTCCAAGACTTCAGTCACGATGATGGCCACCACCGGTGCCGTCCCGATCGTCGCCAACTCCGCGATTGCTACCGCGATCGCCAACTCCGCCGACCCCAGCCAGAGCGAGATGACCACGAACGAAATTACCCCAAAGACACTCCCCAAAATTATTCCCAAAGCCGTCTCCTTCAGAAGATAGGTCAAGAACTTAGCTTTTCCGCGTCCTAGGTCCCTGACATAAATCGTTTGCGATTGTGTTCCTACCGCATCGGCCATGTAAACAATAAAGGGCAAAAAGAAAACAGTTTGAACATTTGTCGTTAGAAGTTCCTCGAATACTGAGGTCATGAAAGAAAGCACAAATCCCAACAGTAAGCCGACCAAAAGTGCTGGCATCCTCATCAGCGCCAATGCCCTTATCGAATATTTGTCGTCGTCAGCAAAAGAAACCCGCTGTTTACTCACTTAGTTTCAGCCTATCTGCTGGACTAACCAAAGTCAATCAGTCTGCTGACGCAGGCAAAAAATATATTAAGATTACCAATGGACCATTCCTTCAAATTCAACTAATGACCAAAACAAAGTTATTTCTTCGGATTCTCATCAGCCTTCTCCTTTTTTATTTCGCCGCCACCAACGCATATGCCGTAAAACTCGAAGGAGAATGGACGGAACCGGAAGGTCTAATGATGAAAGCCGAACAAGCCGGCAACACTTTCTCCCTCATAGTTACCGATCCGGATATACCGGAAAAGTACCAGGGTATTGCCAACTTAAAAGGCACTATTAGTGGCAGTACCTTCACTGGCCAAATTTTCAGTCTTCATTCAGAGTGTCCCAACCTCGATGGCTACCGACCTGCCAGTGGAACAATCTCCAGTAGAGAGATCAAAATCAAAGCTATTTTTTCTCGATACGACACCGATGCCTGTACGATAGACCTAAATACTGAAACCGAAATAAGTGTTACTTATACCAAAATCCTTTCCCCAGAAGAAAAAGCCCTGGACAACCATCAAAAAGAGCTTGCTCAACTCGCAGAAGACCTGGCCAATCGTTCCGGACCAGTCATCGACACCTCCACCGCCACCGTTATCAGCACTTCCCCCATTGCCCAAAGCAGTGAAAGATACCCCATTAACGTTGGCGCAGACACAAGACCCGATCCTTCCACCTACATAGACTATCTTGGTC
>Ga0209541_10004633_pt1 | contig 24309 bp, 23 predicted proteins | sample RifCSPlowO2_01_FD_184027 | JGI IMG/M metagenome (GOLD analysis project Ga0209541, IMG submission 184027) | Groundwater microbial communities from Rifle, Colorado - Rifle CSP2_plank lowO2_0.1 (SPAdes) (version 2) | ecosystem: Environmental > Aquatic > Deep subsurface > Groundwater | place... | reverse complement strand
ATTTTAGTTACCGGTCCTACTGGAAGCGGAAAGACTACCACTCTTTACGCTTTTTTAAGAAAAATTTATTCTTCAGAAATAAATATAATAACTATCGAGGATCCAATAGAATATCATTTGACTGGCATAACTCAAACCCAAACAAACAACGAAAGGGGTTATACTTTCTTAGAGGGTTTGCGTTCTGCTCTGCGTCAAGATCCGGATGTGGTAATGATTGGAGAAATTCGAGATGCGGAAACCGCCAAGACTGTGATAGAAGCAGCTTTAACCGGGCATATGGTTTTTTCTACTCTTCATACCAATAATGCTGCCGGAGTTATCCCCCGTCTTATTGACCTTAATGCAAACCCCAAAATTATGGTATCAGCATTGTCTCTCTCTATTGCCCAGCGTCTAGTTCGCAAACTTTGTCTTCGTTGCAAAGTTGAAAAAATCCCTAATCAGAAGCAAAAGGAAATAATGAAATTAATAATGGATGGAATAAAAGAAGAAGGTAAAAGTCTTTCAAATTATAATATAAATCCTAATGCCCCTATTAAACTTTTCTCGCCTGTCGGCTGTGAAAAATGTAATATGTCCGGATACAGCGGACGCATAGGCATTTTTGAAGCAATTAAAACCGATGAAGCCATAGAAAAAATAATGCCACAAAATCCAAGCGAACGCGAAATAAAAAAAGTAGCGAGAACACAAGGAATACTTTCTATGCGCCAAGACGGCGTAGTAAAAATTTTAAATGGCATTACTTCTTTTGAAGAAGTGCAAAGCGTAGTTGATTTGTTAGAAGAATAATAAAAAAACACTAATCTCTAAACAATCCTTCTGGAGCTAAGCCCCAAAAGTAACAAATCATTAAAGGATAATTCCAGGAACCGATAAAGGCACCAGAACGTCCTATGCAAATTTGTATAACCAATGGCTGATTGCTTAGAGATTAATGTCTTCTTAAAACAAAAAAGGCCAAAACCTCTATTGCTGATTATACTATATTCCAAATCAAGCAAATGCTATAATGTTAATAGTAATGTTGATACTGTGTTGATAAATGTATTACTTGCGCAGTATAGCATATTATAAAATCAATGTCAAGTAAAAAAGATAAAAAAACAGCTAATTCCAATATCGAAAAGACAGCTAATATTGGGGATTCTTTTTTGGACCAGACACTTCGACCTACCCGTTGGGACGAGTATATTGGTCAAAAACACATAAAAGACAACGTCAAAATCCTGTTAAAGGCCGCGGAAGAAAGAGGGCACATTCCGGAACATATTCTTTTTTATGGACCTCCAGGTTTGGGAAAAACCACTCTAGCCCATCTTATTGCCAAAGAAACAGGCAAGCAGATGAAAATAACATCTGGGCCGGCTATTGAGAAGGTGGGCGATTTGGCTTCTATTCTTACAAACCTTTCCTCCGGTGATATTCTTTTTATAGATGAAATTCATAGATTGAATAAGATAGTGGAAGAGATACTCTACCCCGCTATGGAATCTGGTGTTCTGGACATAATCATTGGTAAAGGGCCTTCGGCCCGAACTATTCAGCTAGATCTTCCGCCTTTTACTTTAATCGCCGCTACCACTCGGGTTGCCCTTGTTTCTTCCCCTCTTCGTTCACGTTTTTCTGGCGGAGTTTTCCGTCTAGAATTTTATTCAAATAAAGAAATAGCGGAAATAGTACGCAGGTCAAGCAAATTACTAAAAACAAGATTGGACGAGGAGGCTTTGAAAGAAATTGCCAAACGGAGCAGGTTTACTCCCCGCACGGCAAATTACTTTTTAAAGAGAGCCCGCGATTTTGCCCAAGTACATAAAAAAAATTTGGACCAAAAAACTGTTAAGGAAGCACTGAATATGCTGGCTATTGATGATATTGGCTTGAATCCTTCCGATAGAAAATTTTTAGAAATATTAATTGAAAAATTCACTGGCGGTCCGGTAGGGTTAAAAACGATGGGCGCGGCCATGTCTGAAGAAGAAGCGACAGTGGAAGAAGTGATAGAACCATATTTAATTCAACTTGGACTTTTAGAACGCACGCCCCGCGGACGTGTAGCCACAAAAAAGGCTTACGAGCATTTAGGATTTGAATATGAGGAAAGCAAGCAAAAAAAACTAATCTGACATCTGTTTTTTGTTTTATAAATTTTATATTCTATAAATTTCCAATTAACTTATATGTCAGGACATAATAAATGGGCCCAAATAAAACACAAGAAAGCAATTACGGATGCCAAAAAAAGCAAGATCTTTTCCAAGTTGGTTCGTTACATAGGAGTAGAGGCAAAATTATCCGGAGGAAAAGATTCGCCGGGATTGGGGGCAGCTATTGAAAAAGCCAAAAAAGTAAATATGCCCCGGGATGTTATCGAAAGGGCCATTAAAAAAGCCTCTGAATCGTCTGTCCAAATGGAACCAATCACTTACGAAGCGTACGGACCAGGCGGGGTTGGAATTATTATAGAAACCCTGACAGATAGTAAAAATAGAACCGTACAAGACATAAAACACATTCTAGCTAAAAATGGTTTCGCCTTGGCTGGCATTGGGTCTGTTGCTTGGGCATTTTTCAAAGAAAATTCTACCGAGGGGTTAGTCTGGATACCAACTACAACTATTTCTCTTTCCAATACTGATTTAGAATTATTAGATAAACTTGTAGACAAACTAGAAGAGTTAGACGATGTACAGGAAATCTATACTAATGCAGAATAAAAAATATGAGAATTTTAGGCATAGATCCGGGGTTTGAAAGATTGGGTGTCGCTATCCTTGAAAAAAACAAGGGCGACAAAAAAGAAAGAGTCCTATTCTCTGAATGTTTTAAGACTTCTGCTAAATTAGAATTTCCTGAAAGATTATTTTTAATTGGAAAAGAAATAAAAAAGATAATAAAAAAATTTCAGCCGGAAATTTTAGCCATTGAAACTTTATTTTTCACCAGCAATCAAAAAACTGTAATGCACGTAGCAGAAGTGCGCGGAGTCGCTATTTATGAAGCATCTCTTAAGGAACTTAAAATTTTTGAGGCTTCTCCTCCTCAAATAAAAATAGCCATCACTGGTTATGGAAAAGCGAATAAAGGACAAGTAATGAAAATGGTGAGAACTCTGGTTAAAATAGCTAAATTTAAAACTTCAGATGATGAGTTGGACGCTATCGCTATCGCTTTGACAGCCCTTGCTCATATGAGGTTTTAGATTTATCCACATATTCTGTTGCCAACCGTTTTGGATTTTGATACAAAGTAGTAAATTAACAATACTCGCCCGACTGAACTCAGTCGTTCGGGCGGGGGTCGTTTAATAAACGCAAAATTTTACACATGAGTTACGATGAAGAAGATTCTATGGTCATGGATGACCCTGACTTAGAAGGAGAAGAGCCGTTAGAATTACCGGAAGAACCATTGGATGTTCCTGATGATGAAGAATATGATCCAGATAGTAGATATCACTAAATAAAAAACCGCCAATAAGGCGGTTTTTTATTTAATTTTTATAAATCTTTTTTTGCCTATTTTAAATTTCATTCCGCTTTTGGGAATAAAATCGGCATCTGTTATTTTTTTATTGGTTCCAAGGTCTGTGATTGCCTTTTCCTTTATCAATCTTCTAAAATCTCCCTTGGAGGACAAAATTTTCACTTCCACTAAAATGTTCATCAGGCTTTCTCCTTTTTTTGTTTCAAGTTCTACCATTTCTTCTGGAATTTCTCCTTTTTGAAAAGTATTAATGAAGTTTTTCTCCACTTTTTGGGCTTTTTCTTCACCATGATAAATAGCAACAATCTGCCGGGCAAGATCCATTTTAATGTCTTTTGGATTAACTGATTCATCTTTTAGCCTTTTCCTCATTTCTTCTACTTCTTTCATCGGAGTGAAAGTACACAATTCAAAATAATTTCCAATTGAAGAATCTGGAACAGACATTACCTTGCCATACATATCATTTGGTTCGTCAGTGATACCAATATAGTTATCGAGACTTTTTGACATTTTTTCTTTGCCGTCAGTTCCCTCAAGGAGCTTAAAAGAAAGCACTGCTTGGGGTATTTTTTTATTCATTTCCATAATATCTCGCCCAACTAACATATTAAAATGCTGGTCTGTACCGCCAACTTCAAGGTCGCACGAGCCATAAATATTGGAAATTGCATTCGAGTCTATACCTTGTATAACCGGATACAACATTTCATTCATAAAAATAGGCATGTTTTCTTTTATTCTTTCCTGAAACATTTCCCTTTCTATCAATCGGCTGAAGGTAATTTTTCTCAAAATGGCGAGCAGGTTGATTAAGGTATAACTATTTATATTATTCTTTTGCATTCTTGTTTTTTCCCAGTGATGCGCTTTATTTATTATATGATCGCCCGGTAGCGGAGGCGTAGTGGCAACAATTTTGTTTCCTATATTTATATTAATTATTTGTTTGTCCGGAGCAATGATGTCATTTATTGAGACAAGCCAGTCGGAATTTACTGTCCATGAAAAAACTTTTGGATCTTTAAGTAAAATTTTATCAACTTGATCTAAATAGGTTTTCATGTTTTTTCTAATTTCTTCTAAATTTGTCTCGGGACGAATTTTGTTTTTCCCTGTCGGGTCTCCGATTTGCGCAGTGATATCACCAATAAGAAAAATAACCTTGGCACCCAAGTCCTGAAGTTGTCTTAACTTGCGAAGGATAACTGCATGTCCCAAATGAAGATCCGGTCGTGTTGGGTCAACTCCAAATTTAATAATCACTTTTTCCGGATCAGTTTCTAGTTTTTTACGAAAAATTCCGCCGGGGTCGATAAATTCCCCTACCCCGCGTGTAAATAATTCGTCTATTCTTTCTTTATCTGTAATAACTTTCATGGCTCGAATTATAACATATTTTCTGTTATTATTAGAAATAATGAAAAAAATATCCCAAAAAATAAAAATCCATAAAAATTTTCTAATGTTTGTGGTTGGCATTTTTATCTTACTGGCTGGGATAATAATCATTTGGGTTTCCTCTTTAAAAATCCCCGATTTCCATTCATTTGACGATAGAAAAATCGTGAATTCCACTAAAATATACGACCGCACGGGAGAGATATTGTTATATGACATACACCAAGATGTTAAAAAAACGGACATCCCTTTTGAAAAAATGGGGGTAAATATAAAAAATGCGACAGTGGCTATTGAGGACTCTGAATTTTATAATCACGGTGGCATAAGAATAACCTCTATTGTTCGAGCGGTTCTTTCAAATTTATTTCACGTTGGAATAGGCGGTGGTGGATCAACCATCACACAGCAACTGGTGAAAAACACTCTTTTGACTCAAAAAGTGAGTTATATCAGAAAAATAAAAGAGTGGTTTTTGGCAATTAAAATAGACGGGTCAATGCCAAAAGAAAAAATTTTAGAAGCTTATTTAAATGAAAATCCTTACGGTGGAAATGTGTACGGCATAGAGGAAGCGTCCAAAACTTATTTCAATAAAAACTCCCAAGATCTGACCCTAGCCGAAGCGGCATATTTGGCTTCCATTCCACAATCTCCAACCTTTCTTTCGCCTTATGGAAAAAATAAAGATAAATTGGACACCAGAAAAAATTTGGTGCTTTCCAGAATGCTAGGGCTTAGGTTTATTTCAGAAGAAGAATATAATACCGCCAAAAATGAAGTTGTAACCTTTGTCCCACAAACAACTATTGGGATCAAGGCACCTCACTTTGTTTTTTTTATAAAAGATTATCTTGAGCAAAAATATGGAAGCGAGTTGGCGGAAACGGGTGGACTGAATGTTATTACAACCCTTGACTATAATTTGCAGGAAAAAGGAGAAGAAATAGTAAAAGAAGGCGCCCTTAAGAATGAAAAGGATTGGAATGGTAAAAATGCCGGACTGGTGGCGATAGATCCCAAAACTGGACAGATCTTAACAATGGTAGGATCAAGAGATTATTTTGATAAAACAATAGATGGTAATTACAATATTGCAACCGCCAATAGACAGCCGGGGTCTTCTTTTAAGCCCTTTATTTACGCTACAGCTTTCAATAAGGGGTTTACCCCGGATACAGTATTGTTTGACCTGCCTACAGAATTTCAGACAACCTGTGATGTTTATGGCAAAGCCTTACCTGGTCATAATCAAAAAGACTGTTATAAACCAGACAATTATGACGGAAAGTTTCGCGGTCCGATATCACTCCGAGATGCTTTAGGACAATCAATCAACCTTGTAGCTGTAAAACTTTTTTATCTGGCGGGACTTAGTGACTCACTTAAAACAGCTGAGGATATGGGTATTAGTACTTTAACTGACATAAGCCGTTACGGGCTTACCCTCGTCATCGGAGGCGGTGAAGTATCACTTCTTGATATGGTTTCTGCTTATGGGGTCTTTGCCAACAACGGTGTAAAAAATCAATATACGGGAATTTTAAAAATTGAAGATAAAAACGGGGAAGTTCTAGAAGAATACACCCTTAATGCCAAAGAAATTTTGCCTAAAAATACCGCCTTAACTATTTCAGATATTCTCTCTGATAATATAGCCCGTGCCCCAACCTTCGGTTTATCTTCTGTTCTTCTTATTCCTGGAAAAGATGCAGCTGTAAAAACAGGAACGACAAACAACAACAAGGACGCTTGGACTATCGGCTATACTCCTTCCATTGTGGTTGGTGTTTGGGCAGGTAACAATGACAATATTCCAATGAAGAAAGGAGGTTCAGCCGTGGCAGGGCCAATTTGGAATAAATTTATAAATGAAGCGCTAAAAATTCTGCCAAATGAAAAATTTGAAAAACCAAATCTAGAAACTGATTCTCAAACAGTAAAACCCGTAATCCGCGGATACTGGCAAGGGAACGAAAACTTTTTCATAGATAAAATTTCTAAAAAATTAGCGGGAGAATTTACACCCAAAGAGACCATTCAAGAAAAAGTAATAACGAATGTGCACTCTATTCTTTATTGGATGGATAAAAATAATATCTTGGGATTGCCACCTTCAAACCCCAATAATGACCCACAATTTAACCACTGGGAAGTTCCGGTGCAAAACTGGTGGGCGCAAAACAGTGGAAAATACCAGAAAACAACTTGGGCCGAAAAACCAACGGAAATAGATAATATACACACTGGTATAATTGATCCATTTGTTTCAATAATTGAGCCAAACACAACGACGGTCTATCCTCCCGACCAAAAAATACAATTAAAAATTCTGAATTCTGGTTATTTTCCGCTTCAAAAAATAGAAATATTCATAAATAATACCTTTATAGATATTATCAAAACACCTTTTAATTTTTCTTTTATCCCTAGAGAAATAGACAACATAAAATCGGAAAACGAACTAAAAATAATTTCTTACGATGCTATTTATAATCGCACAGAAAATATTTTGGTCTTCAAAGTAAAACAATAATTATATTATATCCAACGGGGTCTTCTTGCCTAGTTTTTCTTTCAATTTCGAAAAAATTTCATTCTTATTCAAAAAAACCTCATTCTTATAAATGGGTTTTATATTTAAATAAATCACGTTGTTTTTTATTTTTATATCCCGGGGTTTTATCTGCAACCCAACAATTTGATGTAAAACATTTATAATCGAATCCTTCTTGATTTCTTCGGAAAGAAGGAGATTCTTAAAACGAAAAAGCAAATCTTTTATTTCAATCATCTATTCATGGGCATTATAAGATAAGTAAAAGAATTATCCGAACTGCCTGAGATTACTATGGGCTTAGAAGACTGATTCAGCCTAATAGAAATACTGTCTGTGTTTATAGACTGAAAACAATCAAGAAAATATTTATAATTAAAACCGAGTAAGACATCTTTTCCTTTTATGGCAGCATCTAAATATGTTTTATTCTCCCCCACATCATTGTTTTGAGAGGACAATTCAAAAACTTTTTCTTTTGGTTTAATTGAGAGAGTGATTTGATTAAATTTGTCTGAAAAAATATTGGAGATTCTGAGTGCGTTTAATAGGTCCTGCTTTAATACCACCGCCTCGACACCAAACTCTTTAGGAATAATTTGACGATAGTCAGGAAAGACCCCGTCAATGATTCTTGATGTTAAATAAACACCTTCAGAGGAAAAAGATATCTGGTTTTTATTAAAACATACCCTTATGTTGTCCTGTATTTCCCCGAAAATTCTCAGTATTTCTGACACGTTTCTAAAAGGAATAAGTATCCCTGGAATTTCTTCGACTTTTTTCATCTTAATTTTCTTTTCTGCTAGTCTAAAAGAGTCTGTTGAAACAAAGATCAAACTATCTTCGTTGGAATATATATAAACACTCGAAATTTCTGGTTTTATGTCAGAGGGAGAGGAACTATAATATACCGATTTTATACCATCTACTAGTTTTTTAGACTCTATTTCAAAAGTTTTTCCATCAACTGTTGGTATTGTGGGAAAATCATCGTGTATTTGGCCCCTTAGTTTTATCCTGTTTTTCTTTGTTTTGATTAATAAATTTCCGTCTTCGCTTTCAAGTTTTATATTCTCGTTTTGAAAAATATTAGAAAAAACACCAGCCAGGATTGTTCCGGAAATAGCTACAATACCCTCTTTTTCAATTTTTGCCGGGATTTCTATCTCAACACCTAGACTTAGGTTGGTGGCGCGAAGTTTTAAAGACTTTCCTGAGGCAATAAATAGTATTGAACTTAGAACGGGTAGGGTTAAGTTTTTACCTGTAATTTTCTCCACCTGTAGGATTCCGCTTTTAATTTTTTCAATCTCGCATTCTAGTTTCATTTGTTTATATATTATATATTTAATTTATTAATATTATTAAGGTTGTTGAAAAGTGGATAAACAGGTTATGTATTGCCTTGTATAGCTATTTGATAAAATTGTTTTTATTTTCAGATATAATAAGTTTTTATTATTAATTTGTTTCCAAAAAAGATATATTTTCTACTTTTTTATTAACAGTTTTTACTTAAACCAATTTCATCTTTTTAACTCCTTATTAACAGCTATTTAAACATGATTCTTATTTGTTCCAATTCTTGTAATAATTGTGGATTGTTTTTTAAGTCTGCCTTAATTTTTAAATACGAGTGTATTACCGTGGTATGGTCTTTACCACCCAGCTTCTGTCCAATTAAAGGATATGATACATTAAAATCCTCTCGGAGTAGATACATTACCACTTGTCTTGCTTTTACTATTTCTTTTCTTCTTGTTTTTTCATAAACCAACGACTCTTCTAGGGAATAATAATCACTTACTATTTTTACAACATCTTTTATAGCCACATTTTTCTTGGGTTTTATGTTGTTTTTTATCAGATTTTTAACCTCAGACACAGAAAGAGGTTTATTTTTCAAGCGATATTGGCAAACTATGATATTCAAACTTCCCTCCAGTTCACGAACATTGCCTTGTATGGTTTCCGCAACACACTCCATTATTTCTTGTTCTAGATCAATATTTAATTCTCTTAATTTTACTTTTAAAATTGCAAGGCGGGACTCATATTCCGGTTCAGAAACATCCACTATCATTCCGGCTGCGAAACGAGATTTAAGGCGGTCCGCTAGCTCGGGGATATAGTTGGGGTGTTTATCAGAGGAGAAAATAATCTGTTTATTGTTCTCATAGAAGGTGTTAAATGTGTGAAAAAGTTCTTCTTGAATTTTTTCCATTTTACCAATAAACTGAATGTCATCTATAATCAAAAGATCATATTTACGATATTTTTCTTTGAAAGAGTTTGCTTTGTTGTTTTGTAATGAATTTATAAAATCCGTGGCGAACTTTTCTAGGGTCAGGTAGTGCACTTTTTTGTTAGGGTGTTTATCTTTTATCGCATTTCCTATTGCCTGGATTAGGTGCGTTTTACCAAGCCCAGTACCCCCATAGACAAAGAAAGGATTGTATTTGGTTCCTGGGTTTTCTATTATTGCTTGAGAGGCGGCGTATGCCAGTTCATTAAAAGGCCCCACAATGAAAGAATCGAAACGGTAACGTGGATTTAAATTATCGTCCGGGTTTATATATAAATCTTTTAGAGGTAATTCCTTGTTTATATAAATTTCATTTCTTGGTGACATTTCTTGTTTGTCAATTTCCGTTTTGGTAATGATATATTCTACGGCTCTCATGTTTTCATACGCATCAGCTATAGTCTTAGTAATAAGCTTGTGGTACTTGTTCTTAAGCCAGTCACGAACGAATTCGTTCGGTACACCGACATAAACAATACCGGTTTCCTCTTTTAGAATGTGCGTGTTTTTAAACCAGGTACTGAAATTCGCCTTGGAAATACCCCCTTCAATCTCAACTAAACAATTTTTCCAAAGCTGTTTTGTATCCATTAATAAAGATTATACTACAATATTTTTTTATGCAATTGCAAAAAACTTACTAACTGTGTTGATAAACTGTTGATAATGTTATATACTCTTTTTATGTCGCAAACATATCAGCCTAAAAAAAGAAAAAGAGCTAAGACCCACGGATTTTTAGTCAGATCTAAAAGCAAGACTGGTTCAAAAATACTTTTACGAAGGAGAAGAAAGGGGCGCGCTAAACTTTCTGTATAAAGATGCTTCCCAAAAAGAGTAGATTGAGCAAGAAAACAATAGAGAAAATCTTTGAAGAGGGCAAATTTATTAATTTTCCCAACTTGACTTTGAAGTTTTTAGTTGTTCATGGAAAAGAAAAACAAACATCTTTCGTTGTTCCTAAAAACATAGTCAAACTTGCTGTTAGAAGGAATTCCTTAAGAAGGAAAAGCTATATTATTTTAAGAAAATATTTTGATGAATTCCCCGCCGGGTTTCTGGGTGTTTTTATTTTTAAAAAATATCAAGACGACATTTTAATACTTGAAAATGAAATTAAAAATATACTCAATAAAATTAATTAATTTTTATCAAAAAATAGTAGCCATTCCAATTAATAAATTTTTGGAACATCTCGGCTTATTGAGGAACAATTCTTGTGTTTTTTTCCCTACCTGTTCTGAATATACAAAGGAGGCCGTGAAGAAATATGGTATTTTGAAAGGAATCTTTCTTGGATTTTTGCGCATCCTTCGTTGTCATCCTTGGCAGAAGAAACATATTGATCCGGTAAAATAAAAAAGGGAACACTTTTTGTCGGTACGGATTTTTTGAAGCTTAAAAAATCCTGAAATTTTCGCGCCGTCGCGCTCAAAACCCCTTAAAAAGTGTTCCCTTTTTTATTTCCAATAGAAACTTTGATTTTTAAACATTTTCATATAGAATGAAAGAATGCTTCAAAATATTTGGGACACCGTTTTATATGGGCCGCTTTTAAATGCTTTGGCCTTTTTGGTTTCTATTATTCCGGGTGGTGATATCGGTATCGCTGTTATTATTCTCACTCTTTTCGTTAAAACCGTACTCTTCCCCCTTTCTCAACGCTCTATAGAAAGTCAGATAAAAATGAATTTACTTGCCCCGGAACTTAAAAAAATAAAGGATAATGGAGCAAGCAAAGAGGAACAAGCAAGACAGACCTTTGAACTTTATAAACATCACAAAACCAATCCTTTCTCTGGATGTCTTTTGGTTTTGATTCAAATTCCGGTTATTTTTGCCCTATACTATGTTTTTTTGAAGGGGATAAATTTTGAAGGTGGTTTGCTTTACCCTTTCATTCGCATCCCAGAACACATGAATATGGTTTTCTTAGGTGTTCTTGATATCAGCCAGAAGAAAATTATAATCTTAACAATTCTTGCCGGCTTATCCCAATATTTTCAGGCCTATCTTATGCCCAAACCAGCCATTTCGGATAAACCCGCCACTTCTTTTCAGGAGAATTTTACCAAAAGCATGCAAACTCAAATGAAATACGTTTTTCCCTTGGTAGTGGCATTTATCGCTTACAGTGTTTCCGGAGCGGTTGCACTATATTGGATTACCAGCAATATCTTTGCCATAGGGCAACAGATTTATGCGAACAAGAAAAAGAAATTAGCTCTTGAAGCGGTAGGCCAAGGACAGTCCTTGGGGGAACTCTCTTAAGGACTGTCCTTAAATATTATGAATAAAACCGAAATGCAGAATTTAATAAAAGAACTCATTGAAAAAACTACAATATCTGTAAGCAAAATTTCTGTTGACGAAGATAAACCCACCTCTCTTCATTCAAACGCAAATAAAACTACTTGGTTTTCAGTAGAAGTAAGTCAGCCACATTTTTTTTGGGAACGTGGAGGCGAGGCTCTTTTTGCCATAAATCACCTTGCTCGCAGAATAATTGAAGCTAAAACCCCCAAAGAAACAGAAAAATCAAACAACCCTAAAGATACACTTACACAAGAAGGCTTGGGAATTCTGATTGATATTAATGGTTTTCAAAAAAAACATATAGAAAATATCCATGCCATAGCATATATGATGGCTGAAAGAGCGAGATATTTTAAGTCAAACATAGAAATTGATCCAATGCCGGCTTTTGAGCGCAGAATAGTACACGAATTTCTGTCTGATGTAGCTGATTTAAAAACTGAATCACAGGGCGAGGGGCTTTCTCGTAGGGTAGTTATCAAATATATAGGGACTATTTAAGATTAAGTTCCCAAAGATAAGAATCTTTTTTATTTACAAAAAATAGGTAATTTTGTCCTTCATCTAAGTTAAGTTTTATGGCATCTATCTCTTCTCCATTTTCTACTAGAACTGGATCTGCTATCATTGTTGTATTCCCGCTTTCAACGTCTATTTTCCATATTTCATCCGAAAAAGAAATTTCTCCTTGGTACCAAGAATCCGGATATTGAGCTTGCTCTATGAATCTCGGCACAGCGCAGTAAATAATATCACTTGCCAATCCCCAGGCACATTTCTCCGGCAAGGTCTTTACGCCGAGGAGATTTGAATTACCCGTGTTTCTGTTGAAAACACTTAACGACAAATTATTGTTGCTATAAAGAACCATTCTTCCATCAGGGCTTGTGAGTGTTGTTAATCCATTTATGCCGCCTAGAATTTTATTGAAATCTTTTTTATCCGGGTCAATTGCATACATGTAACCTAAAACATTCGCAGAAGGTTTAGTTGTAATTGTGATCATTTTATTATTAGGCCAAGAAGACAGCCATTCTGTAAAAGGAGAATCAAACACTTGAACTTTTGTGTTCGTTTGTAAAACGAGGGTTATACCCAATGCGCCGTCTCCCACATCAAATAAGTAAAATATTTTTGAAGCGTCTGGTGACACGCTTATATCAGAAATATTTTCTGGCAAAAAAGAACCCTTGATTTCATTTGTTCCCGCCGAATCCGATCCCAGAAATTCTTTTGGAAGAATGCTGACGAAAGTTTCTATAGTTCTATTGTCTGTCTTTAAATAACGCATAATTACAGACTCTCCCATGTTTCCGAAATATGCTTCATATACTCTTGGTATTATTGATGAAGAGAATTTACGCTCGTCTATTTTGTCCGCGAAGGTCTGATAAATGTTTCCTGTAGCTTTATCTATATATCTTAACATGGGCACAAATTCAGTCAGACCCCATGAATCCCCCTTAGCAGGGGGAGTTAAATTACCCTCCTCCTCCGACACCTCTTTATATCTTTCTTTCATAAACACTCCAAAACCGGCTACAGGAAAACTCGAGACCTTTTTTAAATTTACATTTTGTATTTCTTCTTCTGGCGTGGGCTCAAACCCAGAAACATCAATCGGAGGTGTTGTATCTGTGGGTGTGGTGGTTTTACTTTTACCAAATGGAAGAAAATTTGCAAAAAAATTCGTGTCTTCTGTACCATCTACTGTTTGTTCTTCGGGTTGATAAAAGTAAAAAAACACAAAAGCCCCAGCTACTATAACCATGAGAACTATTACTATTAATATAAGATTTCTTTTTGACATAAAATTTATTGCATATTATATATATCACTCATTTTTGTTCTTGCTGTGATATTTTTTCCATTATCACTAAAATAGCCAATAATAGCATTTACATAATTATTATTAACTCTTGCCCCTGTGGCATATATTCTTAAATATTGATACAAAGATCCATCATATACCTCATTACCAAGCGCACAAGTTGGCTTACTTCCAATTTTATAACTTCCTTGACCACTGACTACTTTTTCCGTTTGAGCAACTATTCCTTCCTTCAATGTCGGGAATGATCTAGTTTTTCCATCATCTGTATTTCCTATATTTCCAGGATTGTTTGTTTTATAGGACTTACTTCCCGGGTAAAATCCTTCAACTCCTGCCTGCGCCGTTGCTAAATATTTTTTTCCTTTTGATATTGAATTAATTGTATTTATAACTTTCTCATATTCTGGCATTGCTGGTTTGGACATTACTGATTTCATAGATGTACCTTTTGCACTATCTGGATTTGGTGGATTGGTGGTTGATATACACAAACTTGTTGATGATCCAGTCGAGGTATCATCTGGCGAAATCGTTATCGTCGCCTGTGGTAATTTATCTAAACACACACTTAAGAGTTGAGGGTTTATGGTATTTAATATTAAATAAGCACCTAGGGCTATAAGAAGTCCTAGTATCGCATTTCTGATTGTATCCTTGCCGGCTTCTTTGGAAGAAATAAGGTCACTAGTCATATATTCTATACCTCCCATTACAATCATTACCATAGCCAGTACCGCGGCAATACCTATAACCAATTTAATTATTATATTTAGATAATTTCCAAACGGGCATGGGTTGGTGCAACTTCCCGGTATAATATTTCCTTTTTCATCAAATTTACATCCGGAATCAGTTTGAATTGTATCTCCCAATCCAGGCAATGGAGCAAGTGGCTGGTACGTTGTGTTTGTGTCTTTGGTGTTTCCTTCACCAGGAGGAATGGGAATATATGTTTTACAAAGACCACTGACTTCGGTATTTGGACTGACACAATCACACCTATTTGTTGAGACATTCAAGACCCTGTTTACTGTTTTACAACCTTCTTCCGTGATTTTGTCTTCGCATTCTCCGTTAACTATTATTTTGGGAGAATTACAAGCCTCACATTTATTAGTTGTAGGATTAAATGTTTCGTTTGGTGCGCAAGTGGGTGAAACATTTTTTTCTGTTATTGTAATTACAACTGGAGGATTTTCTGATTGAAGTATTCCATTATAGTTTGTACGGGCAGTTATTGTGAAATTACCTGTCTTTGTTGATCTAAATCCGACAGAACATACTGAAGGATTTCCAGCTGCGCTTGTTACACATGATGATCCAGGATCAAAAATAACTCCTTCTATTGGGGAAGATATAAAAAAAATTGTTTTATTAACCAGTTCATACATTTTAGCAGAAATAAATGTATCATCTCCGGATTTCAAAGTAACTGTATCTGCATTTATTGTCAATCTCGGGGCTGCCCAAACAGTGCTAAAAGGCACAACTAATACAAGGAGAAATATCAGTAGATATACAGGTATTATTATTCTTTTAAATATGTTTTTCATTTTGTATTAAAACTTTACACTGATTTGTTTTTCTAAACTTTGAAAAAGTGTCTTAATATTATTAACGACAACCTTGACTGTAGCGCTTCCGGATTGCCCAGCTTCTGGTTTAATGGAAAGTATGTTTTTAGGACTTGGTGTTTGTATTTTTTCTCCATTTAAGGACCAGTCGAAAACAAGATCTGCTGAATTTAGATTTTGGGGCGAAAAGAAATAGGGTTCAACTGTGAGTGTCTCCCCGTTGGGATTTATTGTAAATCCGTTATTTAAAGTTCTTTCCCATTTTACACCCAGGGCTGGGTCGTTCTGATAAAAAAGTATTTTGGGATTTGTCGTGTTTAAAGTTATTTTCCCGGAAGCGCTAGCCCCTCCGGAGATGTCAGATACTTTTACTTCGATAATATTTCCTTTATCCAGATAGCTGTTTTGAAAAATAAAATAATTTTTACCCCAGCCGGAAGAATCAGACTGAGTTTTACTGTCCTTTTTCCAAACATAAGATAAATTATTGATATTTACTTTTCCGTTTTGGTTTATTATGCTTGGCACAGCTACTATTTTAAGTGTTCCCTGGCTGGTGACCAACGCCTTCCCTTTATAAAAAGGAGGAGTGTAAGAATCGTAAGCTTCCCAGAGCATATCCAATTCTGCCGGTGTTATGGTCATTGTTTTCGATATACTTTGTCCATTAATGGTGTCTATTGTCACGGACAAAACAGTAAAAGACCCAGTCTCTCCTGTTTTGAAAGAAAAAGATTTTTTTCCTATTCCCCCGCTTGTTTCTTGGTCGTTTACGGACCAAAAGATATTTGCCTTGTCAAGATTGATAGTGTGGCTGTTTAGAGTAGCACTCACATCTTGGTTTTGACTGGGATATTGAGGTGAAATATTAAGCACGATGTCCGTATCACGCACTTGAGCACGAGCAAAAGACCCCCCAAGGGCAAAGATGAAAATAAAAATTAAAACTGAAACTTTTTTTATCAACATTTTCATTGTATCATTTTTTTTCTTCTGTTTCTGTTTTTTCTAAATCATGTTTCGCTTTCTTGATTGACAATATCTGAGACGGGTCAGAGGTAATGATCTGGTCTTCGGTATAGGAAGAAATAACTTTTATGGCGACATGTTTTAGTCCGGCGAAGAAGATACCCTCTCCTATTCCGGACTCTAGTAGCAGATATTTTTCTTCGTCGGTAAGATTAAAAGTTTTTTGTAAAACATCGATAGTAGTCGGGGATTGTTTTAAGAGAAGTTGAATAGAAGAATTAGTTATAATAGGGATACCATATGGAGATTTCATGAAGTCTGCCGCATCTTGGGTGATGGTAGAAAGACCCAAATAATATTTTCTGCCTCGTTTAGCAATAGAATATAAGAAAGAGGCAGTGTCTTCAGATTTCATCATCCACCACGCTTCATCGACGACCAAGAGGCGTTTCTTCAAATTCTTGCGGATAGTTACCCAGATGTAATGCATTACGATATACATGGCAACTGGTTTCAGTTCGTCTTCCATATCCCGGATGGAAAATACCACGAACTTTTTATTAATATTTACGTTCGACGGCCTATTGAGAAAAGTAGACCAGGTGCCTTTGGTGTATTTGACCAATCTTTGCATTACTGAGTCGCTTCCTTCCATACCTCCTAGCACCAATTCAAAGTCTGAGAGAAGCGGTGGTTCAATATTTGAAAAATCTGAGTCGGGGGTTATGTCTTTTATAGCATAAGTTTCTGAAATAGCACGATCTACCATAGAATCTTCCTCTGGAGTGAGGCCACCTAGCATCAGCCTAAAAAGTCCGACTAAATTGATAATATTTGAACGAAGGACATCTTCGGCTGACTCATCTTCACGTGGTATCGGTAAGTCAAAAGGATTAATATGGTGGTCTGAAGAAAGAGAGATATTAAAATATCGTCCCCCCACAGATTCAGCCAGGTATTCATATTCTCGTTCCGGGTCTATTACTATGATATCTACATCGAACATCAAAGATCTCAGAATTTCCAATTTTGTCGCATAGCTTTTCCCTGAGCCAGATTTAGCAAAGGTCACAGAATTGTAATTTTCTAATGAAAACCTGTCAAAAATTACCAAGCTTGAATTGTGTCTGTTGACACCATAAAGTATTCCCATATCGGAAGTTAAGTCAAAAGAGACAAAGGGGAAAACACTAGAAAGTGGTTCGGAATTTAATTTTTGGTGAATGTCTAATAAGTCATTACCCAAAGGTATGACACTTTTAAAACCTTCTTCTTGTTGAAAGAGGGCTGGTTTAATATATATTAATCTTGATTCAAGTATTGATTTTATTTCATTTTCAACTTTGTAAAGTTCCAGATCATTGTCGGCATAAACTGTAATATAAATACTGACGTCAAACATTTTTTGTTGTGCTTGAATCAGATTATCGCGGAGCCCCTCCAGATCTTGATAGGCGGTATCGAGCATCGGGTCACGAACCATCCCTTTTCCTTCACGCACGCTTATTTGGCTTTGGACTTCGGCCACTTTTTTCTGAAATTGTCTCAAAGCAAGCGACGTATCTATGGGATGAATGAAGATTGAAATATCAAAGACTTTGTCCAAATTGATTATTGGAGAAAACCAATTATCGCTTAAAAATCTTGGGTAAGATATGATGAAAAAAGTGCGGGCGATTTTGTCACCTAAGTTTATAGACTTGGATTCAATCTTTAAAGCCGATGGCGCGATAATGTCTTGAAGCTCTAGCTTGGCTGATTCGTAGATTTCTTCCGGCAATACCGCCAAAACGGAAGCACTTGGTCCTTTTGTTTCGTCTATCTTATTTTTTCCAAACAATTTATCTAGTATTGACATATGTTTTTTTTCTAGAACCTAGCACCTAGAACCTAATTTTCTACCTCAATCTTCCCTTCTAATTCCCCCGGATTGAAAACTTTATAAAATACTTCCACTACTTCTTCTGTTCCCAGTTGAGCCGATTTTATGCCACAACGCGAAAGTCCTTGCTGTATCACACTTACCCTTTGTTCCAATTGGGACCTTTTTTCTTCGAAATCCAATTGATTTTTGAGTTCCTCCTCCTTTCTACTTTTTTTAGAAAATAAATTTTTTAATATTCCGGATTTTGGTTTTAAATTTACATGCGTATAAGGCACTACCACAAAAAAGTTTTTTGTCATAATGCTCACTGATTCGGTGAAGTTTTTGATGAATTCTATATATTCTTTTGTCTGCAGTTTTAATAATGGCTCGCTTTGCACCCTCATTCTATTTTCTAAAAGCAGAAGGTAAGGCCTGATGTCCAATCTTCTTGATTGGATTGATATTTGTACAGAAAAATCTAGAGTATTTAGGAAGTTTTGAAACTGGAGTATTATAGCTTTTTGTTCTTCGTCCGATTTTAGAGATAAGTTGATTGAATTAGCAAGCACGATTGCCCGAAGCCCTCCATCTTTTAAGGTAACAATACCATCACGGACTTCCTTGATTGGCACGAACTCTTGAGTTGCTTTTGCATTTATTGCCATAATTATTTTTTTAAGTCCAGAACGTCTAAACTCCAGGCTAAATCTCTAAGCTTGCTTCCACTGAGTTTTATTCCGCTTTGATTCATCGTTTCTCTTTTTAATTCAGCTGTCGCCTTTATTTCCTGTTGCTGTTTATTTTTTATTTTGATTTGATGTCTTTTCCAAATGTAAAGTTTATTCTGCATGGCGTACTTTAGTCCAGCCTCAATCATATTAATAAAAGGTTTACCATTAGGACGATAAAAAGTAAGGGCCGCAGATAATCCCGTCACAGCTAGAATAGGTATAGCACCTAACCATATTCCTAATAATTTAAATAATATGTAACATATTCCTGCCCCACCTACCAAATAAACAAATTGCCTAAAAGTAAATGGGCCAAAAATTTTGTCTTCTATTTCTAAAAATTGTGGTACCTTGAATTGCATAAATTTATTGTGGTATTTCTCTATATGGATCTATTTTAGGTTTTATTTTTCCTTCCTCTGAATTTTTTGTCATATTCGAGAGAGAGTGTTCCGTTTCGACTGTCGGAATTTGGAAAGGACCAGAAAGTTTTTGGGATAATATTGAAGGCGGTGTTTCTTTTAGTTTGTCTGCATTTACTGGCGGGGCAGGAAGCTCTTTTTGAACCGACAAATCCGGATTTTCTATTTTTTCTAACAATTCTTCCCTGCTTTCTAGGTGATTTTCTGAATTTTTAGGTTCCTCCGTTTGTTTATCTTCAGATATTTTTTTTCTTTCAATATTTTTTATGAGTTCTTCGCGGATTTTTTTAAAAACTTTTTCATTCATTTCATTTACCAGCTCATCTACCTGAGCTCTCGGTATGCCCATTCTTTTCTCTAATTCTTTTGGATAATCTTCCGGATTAATGAGTCCACAGAGCAATAATTCTGTCTCAGTTTCGAGGTCTTCTAGTTGTGTATAGCTGTATCCCTTCTCTGCCCTCATTGTCAAAATTGTTGTTTTCCAATCGACACTATCAATAGCACGTCTGCTTTCTTCTGACAGTTCTTCCTTCGCTTTGTTTATTTTTATTTTTAATAAATCTATCGTTGTATCCATAATGTTTATTATATAACAAACTTGTTTTTAATATCGTTAATTCTGGAACTTTCATTTAATGTTGTTGTCGCGAGAACCTTGTCTTCTGCGCTTGAATTATTGTTTTCCAAAAAAACAGCATAATCCCCGCCAGAAATTATGAAATCTAGGGTTTGTTTATAGTTTGGTTTTTTACTCTTTAAGTCATTTTCAATAGTTTCCGCCACCTTATTGTATATTGGTTGAAATATCTTTTGGTTAATTTCTTTCGCGATTTTTTCTGCTTCGTTTTTACTTGTTCCAATCTCATTCTCAATATTTTGTGCATATTCATCTATATCAACCAAACCAATGAGAACTAAGCCTGTTTCAACTTGCAAATCATTTATTTCACTTTCTTCAAGTAGATATTTTTTACCAATTTCTTCTGAAATTACTCCCCAGCCCGAAGCATTAATTGCATCTTGTGATTCTTTTGGTAGATTCATCATTTCTTCTTTTATTTTTTGTTTTAATTTTTCAGTCATGATTTTTTATTTTTAATGTGGTTTTTCTCCACTGTCTAATTTTGTCCCTGTTCTTATTTTTCTAACAGCTTCATCTGCCCCAGCTCGACTATATGCACCCAATCTAAATATTTGATTCGGTATTTTGTTCCACTCACTAGATATTTTGCTTGTATAATTGATTAAGGTTTTTTCTTCTTTAATTAATAATTTATCTTTTGCTTTTCTTATATCTCCTTCAAAGTCTTTAATACTACCAGTGCCTCCGCTAGAAATACTATTTTGATCCCTAATTTCATCTTTTTGTTTTTTTGCATTATCCAAATCTCTTTTAGCATCAGCTACACCAGTTAAGTCACCAGCATTCTTTGCGTCATTTAAATCTATTCTTGCTTTGTCCATTTTTTTGTCAATTGCCTCCATTGCTGCTTTTGCTGTGAGACCCCCTAATTCAGAAAATTCAGGTCTAAGTATTTTTGGATCAATAATTTTAATAGTTTCATCTTTTAATTTTATTTCCGCATTATCTACTTCCTTTTTCTCCTCAGAAGTTTCTCTTTGCTTTAGTTCTTCTGCTCTCTTTTGTTTTTTCTCTACTTGTCGTTTTTTCATTTCGGTCCACCCTCCTTTTTGTGTTTCACCTAATTTCATACCAGTAATTGATCCCAAACTCTGGCCAGCTACTTTTACTCCTCGTAAATCAAAACTACTCTTTTGTGCAAACTTGCCCACATCTTTTAGTACACCAGCAGTACGTTTTAATCCCATTTTTTCTGCTCCTTTTGCTGCTTGGCCAGCAAAGTATCCTCCACCTCCACCAATCACCGTTCGGGCTGCTAATGCCGTTCCACCAGTTGCCGCACCCAATGCCAAACCTCCAGCCACTGCACCAATCTTGTTTATCATTGCACCCATATCGCCAGATAATTTTACTGCTAGTTTTTTGGCCTTAGTAAGAAGCATGACAATAATTACAAAAGGGATAGTTACGCTCATTATACGTTGCATTAAATTTGCCATAGTATCTAAATCTGGACTATCTGTATAGCTTATAATTTTACCGAGAAAACCTGTAAACAATATTATGATATATAAAAAGAATATAAACAGAGGGGCAAGGAAAGCATTTTCTAGTAAGCCCTTCCACCACTCTTTGTGACCAAAACCAGGTATTTCAAACGGTACGGTATAAGACGCAAAAGCAATAGGAGAAAAAATCATAGAAATCCAAAGAGAAACGACTCTGGCGACAAATAAAAGTGCTACTGAAAAGAATATGTAGGCAGTGTAAAGAGTTACTGCTATAAGTAAAATAACCATAAAAATAAAAGTATAAGGATTGTCAGTATAGTTTTCTTGTGTTACAAGTCCTTGAGGGTTGAATTTATCCACTATTCCGATTGAAATAGACTTTTGCCCACCAACACCAGCTTCAGAGTCCTTTAAAGTTCCATCTGCATTTTGGGCGTTTGCATCTTTTGAGGTTATATTGTTGTAAAAAACTTTTGCCAGGATATTTGAAGCATCAATCACAACTTTTGTGGTAAATAGACTAAAATTTATAATTAAAGCAACTAAAATAACTGCGCTGATTAATTTTTTATTATCTGTCACATTTAAACCGAGTATTGTTTTCAGTGCTACATAAAGGAGAGCAATTATAAAAAATATATTTGCCACATCTCTTACAGCACCCCACGCTTGTTCTACAAAGTCATTTTTGTATGAAGAGCTATTGGTGGCATAGTAAATAAAAAAATCAAGAATATGTGCTGCTAGTCGAGCAATTAAAGCTGACACTGACCAAACTATATAAGTCACTTGTGCGATACAAGCTGAAAGACTAATTGAGGTAAGACTAGTACAACCCAGATCTAGATCACTTTTGGCATTGTAATAATTTTTCACATCTTCAGTGGTATAACCAGAAGTATTTTTATCTTTTTCCCCTGTTTTAAATGACCAAAAATATGTTACCAATTCACTACTGTTAGTATTTTTGTAAAAATTTATCTTTAATTTATAATCGGTGTTTTCTTTTAGTATTGTACTGTCACATTTGGTTTGTTTTTCTGTTTTCGACAATCCAAAACATATTTCTATGTCTTGTTCATGAACATCAGTGAAACTTATAAATTCGTAATTTTCTTCAGAAACTATTTTTGTATCTTTGGTGCTAGGGTCTGTAATGTCAATTATACTTGTATCTAGAGAATAACTGGAATTATCTCCTTTCGTATTTGTAATTTTCAAATCGAATATCGCAGAAGCATAGCCTATTCCTTTATCAGGGACAGAAATCATAACTTTTTCCCCACCCGATAGTTGTTTTTCTGTATCTGCTTGTGCTCCAACCGTATCCATTTTTATCCCACTCGAAACAGGCGCCAAGAAAATAGCTAAGATAATTGTCAGTATTAAAGTTTTCTTGAAAAGTTTTGGCATTTTACTTTATAACTTTATGAACTTTTTACTTTAAATCCTATCGGGTTTTTTGGTTTCTTTTCGTTTTTTAAAAGGGATTGAATCGCCTGGAAAATTATTTTAAAATTATAATCATTTTTTTCATTTTTTCTTTCTAATTTCTCAATTTTTTCTCTTAATTCTTTGTTTGTTACCAACATTTCTCGTAATTTCGTGAAGGTTCTGATTATCTGAATGTTTGTTTGTATGGCTCTTTTGCTTTGTAAAACACTAGATAACATAGCTACACCGTCTTCTGTGAAGACCATTACCGGTTTTCTTGTCCCACCCCAACTTGATATCACAGATTGTGATATCAAGTTTCTTTTTAAGGTCACATTTTGTGACCTTAGGCTTGAGGTACCAATTGGATATCTCAAGTTGTTTGTGTTGGACATCTCAATTTGTGATTTCCAAATGTCAGTTTCTTGTTTATTAAGTTGGAACATAAAATCTGCGGGGAATCTTTCAATATTTCTTTTTACCGCCTGATTAAGTATTCTGGTTTCAACTCCATAAAGTTCGGCAAGGTCTTTATCTGTCATGACCTTCTTTCCTCTAATCAAAAATATTTTGCTTATAACTCTCTCGCTTGGTATCACAATGAGCTGAGTTTTAACTAGGTCTTGCCTAGTTGGGTTTTGTTTTTTATTTGATTTTGCTTTTTTCTTTTGCATTTTTATTTTTTGATTTCTCCTTCGCTAGCGCCTAGAGCCTAATGCCTAGCGCCTGTTTCTACTTCTTGAAATAATATTCATAATCAGAAGCCTTCTTGAAGACAGTGGTTACATTTCGAACATCTACTATTTTATAATCGTAATATTCGTAAACCGTTAGTTTGTTTCCAATAAGTTGGAGCTGATAGGCTGCTATATCTGGGAAGCTGACACGTATTTCCCTGCCGTCTCCAGTGACATAACCAAACATTTTTGCCAGTTGATGAGATAAATCCCAAGCAAAAGCTAAAAGATCGGTTTCACTTTCATAACCATATAATTTGGCAAACTCTTTATCTGCAATTATTTGCCGAGTGAAAACTGTTTCAATGCCTTCATGATAACGGACGATAGCATCCCAAGGCGGGGTAGCTTTTTGCCCCAAAACAAGCGGTTTTGTATTTATTATTCCGTTGCCGTTTGCGTTGCTTTTCCAAGTTCCGTCATTAGGGTTACCATTCGTTCCTCCTGTTCCATTTATCCATGTGCCCGAACCTGCGCCTCCTGTCCCCGTTCCATTTGTCCAAGTTCCGGAACCTGTCGCACTGCTCCAAGTTCCAGTACCATTCCCTGTTCCAGTCCAAGTAACAATTCCAG
>Ga0209541_10004632_pt1 | contig 24315 bp, 25 predicted proteins | sample RifCSPlowO2_01_FD_184027 | JGI IMG/M metagenome (GOLD analysis project Ga0209541, IMG submission 184027) | Groundwater microbial communities from Rifle, Colorado - Rifle CSP2_plank lowO2_0.1 (SPAdes) (version 2) | ecosystem: Environmental > Aquatic > Deep subsurface > Groundwater | place... | reverse complement strand
ATGTATTATCAAATGGAGGTACAAGCGTACTAACTACTGAAGGAATAGATAGACTTGCTCTTAATAAGAAATAAAATGGCGCAGCTATAACTTCTGCATCGCTTCCTACCCAACTTCTTCTTATAATTGGAATAAAATTTTCAAGCGCTTCATCACTTCCAAGTAAAGGATATAAATGTTCTGCGATTATTGCTTCTGCACGGCGCCTGTTCGCAATATAAGACTTAACATCTCCATTAAAGACCATTCCAACATTTCCAAAACAATGCGGATGCGCACGCGATGGTAATGGCCATGCACCAGTTGGATATCTCGCATGCGCAAGTATTGCCTTTGCCATAATTTTTGCTAATTGGTATCTAACAAAAAGATCTGTTAATGAATCTAAATCCTTAACTAGTATTTCATGTTTTCCTGAAGAAATCAGTCTGAGCTGATCAGGAGAGAACTGACCATTTAATTCTACAACAGCGCGCGTTATTCTTAAATCATCTGCAGCAAATGGAGCGCACCATATGCCTCTGCCTTCTGTGTTGTGAAGTTTTTCCCATGGGCCTGCACGCGTAATATCTGGATACGCACCAAGTAAATATGCAGCCCTTTCAAATAAATCTTGATCTTCTGCAAGAACTTCAATATTGTAATAACCATTGCCATTTTGCAAACTATCTGGATGACTTAAAAGAATTCCATTGCCCATTGTGCCTCCGCGGGCATCACGCACTAATTCTATTGCGTCTTTAGCTTGCGTTGCTGCTACGAAGCCTTTGCCGCCTTGGATAGCAATAGCACCAAATATCGCGCATGCTGAAGGATCTTTTCGAATACTTCCATCTTTCTGAAATTGTAAGCGTGGCATATTTATTTCCCCATAAAATTAACTCCCATTAATTCTCTAACATTGAGTGGCATTTCATCAGCGCGTAGTAAATCGCGATTACCAATAACACTAGAAATCATGCTTACCCCGCCTGCACCCATAAGAACCTGAGTCTCTACTTTGTAACCATCTAAAAGCTGTTCTGTATCTTCTCTTACCGCCTCGCCAGCAAAATCTAGTAATTTAGTGTTAACTACTGCATTTGATCCTAAAGCGCACATCATGTAAATGTCATCTGGAGTTCTTACATTTCCCTGTGCGATTACTGCGAGTTTTGATCGTAATATTTTTCCCTGATGAGATTTGTTACTAAGTAATTCATCTACAATTGGCACTGCTAATTCAAGTGGCAACGCTGTCTCTGCACCTAATTCAAAATTTCTTATACCTATCTCGCCTTCAATGATTATGCCGCTTATTCCGCTTTTCGCAATAGCCATAACATCTTCTTTTATTTTTCCTGTTGCAGGAACATTTGCATAAACTGGTCTATCAGTATAAGTTCTAACATATCTAACAAATTTCTGATCTGCTAATGTGTGTGGAATTATTATACCTGCAACATTTCTCAATACGTGCATATCCATATTTTCTACTTTTCGGTCTGCTTCTGAAATTTTTAAAATAACATTTTCTAATCTAGATAAAACATCCTTTTTTGTAGCTTGGTCACTTATTAATTCTGATAATAACTCGCTGCGCATTACAACTGCTGTTCTTCTGCTTGCTGCAGCTTTTAGAATTTCAATTGCGCCTGTCTTGGAGGTTAATGTTACCATCATTGGCATATCCAAACGAACATTGCCTGGTAGGCTTGTTACTGTTTCTACAGTATCTCGATATACATCATAAGAAGGGCCAACTACGTGCCTGCCTTCTATCATTAGTGCATCTAAGTAAGAATTAGGCTGGTCTAAATCATTTGTTCTTCCCATACTCCCTATTTCAATTGTACCAGTTTCTCTTAGATGTCTTATATGATCTAGTTGCCACGGATAAAATGGATCAGTAATGTCACGCGCCCAAAGCGCTCGAATTTCTGCTTCAATATCTGTATGATCTGATAATCGTTCTACTCCAAGTAATTCTGCTAATTCTGGATCTAATGCAATGCCTCTTAGTAAATCTCTTCTACCTACTGCATCACTATGTTTTGCAAAACCTAAGTAAGCATCATACGCTGCTAGCGCTTGACCGTAAGTGCGCATGTAGCTAGATAAAACATGTGTAGCCCATTCTGGATCAAGCCTGATTTGCGAACCATCACGTTGTCTATTTGCAGTTGTGACTAATGGTGGACATTTTTTATGGCATTGGTGAACCATCAAACAACCAGTTGAAATTAACACACCGCTTGCAGACATAATGGCATCTGCACCTAACAGCGTAAGCTTCATTGCTTTATCTGGTAAATATACACGACCTGCTGCAATAATCTTGAAATTTTCTGCTCCTTTTTCTCTTCTAATAGTATCTGCTAATGCAACTGCTAATTCAATTGGAATACCAAGTCTGTTCCTTAAAATAATTGGTGCTGCACCTGTTCCTCCACCGCGACCATCAATAATTACTCCATCTGCACCTGCTTCAATTGCACCAGCAACTGTTGCAGCTAAATCATGCGTTGCAGCGCATTTGATAAATACAGGCTTTCCTTTAGATGCCTTTCTTACAGAATGAACAATTTGTCTGACCTCTTCAACAGAGAATATACGATTTGCATCTGAGATATAATCAATGCCTTTGGGCATGCCTCTTGTTTCAGCCATTAAGTCTTCTATTTTATGCGCCTTAACATGGCCGCCAGCACCTGCCTTTGCTATCTGTGCCATTTTGACTGAGATTGCGATTGCATCTTGTAAAATCTCAGCAGTAATTCCAAAAACACCACTTGCAACCTGAACCATAATTCTTTTATGATGCCTTATCTTCGGGCACCAACCACCTTCACCAATTCCAAAAACTAGTTTTAAATTTTCAGCAGCTTGCGCAGCTGCAATATGCTCTTCTTCAACTGTTGCACCATACGAGTGCTCACCTATTATAGTTGGTTGAGAAAGCTCTAAAGAAGGCGCAAGCAGGGTTGTTAAAACAACATCATCAGGGGATATTATTCTTCGATCTTTGAGACCAGGTACAACAATTAGTCTTTCTTCTACAGGGTATGGTGCTGTTGCAGGTTTTTCATCATGCAATGGCGCAAAACGAGATAAAAATTCTGGCGGATCAAACTCACCAGTTGTTGCCATTTTCCTTATTCTTGAAATCCTTTCTGAATTGCCATACTCTCTTCCACCTGTGCCACCGGCGCGGTGATTTGGGATTCTAAGGTATTCGCCTTTTCTTCTTATTTGTATGGCACTGGCAGTAGCTTCATTCAAATATATCCACCCATCTTTCAATTATTTTCTTCAATAACTTTTATAAACCTGTGTTCCGATTGACTATAACGAAATAATTAAAGGGTGGTATACATGTGTGGTGGATCAGATAAGTGTTGTGGGAGCGGTTCGTGCGGTGATGCTTGTGGAGGAGGAAGTTGCGGAAGCGATAAATGCGGAGAAGGAACGCATTGTGAATCAGAAAAATGTGAACCCCCAAAGATGTCTCCAGAGCAAATGTTTGATATGTTTGTATGCCTAGCAGATGCTGCATGGATGAAAGCACTCAAGCAAAAAATGGTTGAAACTTACCTAAAAAAGCACGGAAAGGATATGGACAAGATGGCTGAATTCTTTACTGAGGCAGCAGGATTAAAATGGATGAATTATGAAGAATTCCAAAAGAAAAGGCCAGAGCTAATAAAAAAATTTATGGAAGAAGAAGAGAAACATAAGAAAAAATAACTGCAGTGGGCAATGGACAATGAGCCTTGGGCGGTGTGAGTTACTGCTTATGCCTCCTACTGCGCATATAAGCTTCGTCTGCTTGTGTTACTAATCCTGCTTCAAAAAGCGCTTCATAAGGAGAGCTTTTGTAATAGCCTACTAATAATCCACTTAATCCATTATTATTAAAATCATCTCCAATTATCTCTCTAGGTGATTTTCCTAAAACTTCAATAAGTTTTTGTATTACTTCTACTCTAACTTCTCTACTTCTCCAGTCAAACTTGTCAGGACGGTCTACGTATCCATTTTGATATAACTCTTCTGCTCTTCCTTCTCTAATCATTTCTTCTACTCTTCTAGCTACTGCTTCTTTAATTTCTTGTGTTTGAATAGACGGAGCTAATTCTTCATATCCTTTATCAGTAATTCTATAATTTCCTTTTTCAATAAAAAATAAAGCTAGCCATCGCTTGAACTCAGCTGTTTTATCTCTTGCAGAATTAATCTGTCTTTCGTCTGGTTCTGGTTTATGATTTGCTAAACCACCCTGAATAAGTCTTAAATGTGGTGCACTAATACGTCTTGTTTCGTGTTCTCTACCAAATACTACTGCCACTGAAGCTTTATGCATGAAGTATTTGTGTTAGCAAGAGCATAAAAAGGTAACCTTTGCTCTGTATTTAATAACTTCTGATAGTAGGTTGTATTATGAAACCATTACCATCAAATACCCCTCAGCTACTTCAAGACTTATACAATGAAGTTTACCAAATAGTACGCTTAGAGCTAGCGCATAGCGCGTTATCTATGATGAGTGTATTGCTTGAGGCAACTGTGCGCGAAATTATAAAAAAGAAAAGAGGAAAGTATCCAACTGGGGATACGTTTACTAAATGTATAGACATTTGCAAGCGTGATAAGATACTAAGTGAGCAAGAGGCGAATTGGTTAAAAAAGATAAATGATCTTGTTAGAAACAGCTATTTACATCATGATGTTGAACGAATGGCTAAGAATATTAAGCTAAAGGAAATGGATGCTGATAAGAAAAAAGACTTTGATAGGATGGTTGCGCTTGAGCTTTTCCCAGAAGTGGATAAATTTTTTAGGGAGTCAGTTGAGAGGTATTTCTAAGGAATAGATCATGAGAAGAAATAACAATTATTATTTAACTTCATCTCAATGGAGTATTTTACCGAAGAAAATCTGTTATATCGACAATCTCAATTTTCTCGGATTTGAATCTAATCTTTTCTTTATCAGGCACGAATAAAAGCCGTCGCTTCGCAGTTACCTTGTGAAGAACTTCCTCGGCTCTCAAAATATCGTCTCTAGTTATTTTTTCCTTCCATTTGACCTCAAGAGCAATTTCACATTTATCAAATTTTAGAAGGTAACCGTCTACATCATAGTCCTTTGCTTCGACTATGGTTTCACCAAGACCAAAAATATCTGCAAGAAACTCGCGTATGCAATCCTCAACGATTTTAGGTATTAATTCCTGTATGATCCTCTCGACTTCCAAGTCATTTAGCATTTTTTCAGAAATATTATACTTCTCGTCTGCGTAGTAAAATATTCTTACAAGCGATGACGTGTGCTTGTAGACAAACCTATTTTTTCCATAAACCTGTAATTTTTTAATTATCCCGAATTCCACAAGATTATTGAGATGCTGTTGGATCGTACTTGGATCGTCTTTTTGTATCAGTTTTCTTGAGAACAAATAACTAGATATTTCACTTGAAACCACATCTCCATTTGCAATCGCCCTAAGTATCGCTTCGTATATTGCAGATAGGCTCCGTTCCTCCTCCACAAAAATATCTCCAACCAATGCAGGTACTGTCTTAGCTGATGCAGAAAGCACAATTCCGAAAATATATCTTGGGGATTTTTTTACTGCAAAATAATCTACGGTGAGCGGCTCCTTTAGCAAAATTCCGAGTTCAATCAGGGATTTTTTTTCAAGATCAAACCTTCGAAGCGCTGTTACGGTATCTTTCAGGCTCATCAACCATATGGGGACTTCGGCAAAAAGACCTAGAAGAGGAGAATGTGCAGAAAGCAACCTTTTTGATAAAAACAAAGTAGAAGAAATCAGAACGACCTTTCCCCGTTTTTTCGAAGCGTGCAAAAAATCAAAAAAAGCGTCTCCAAGCCTATGGAATTCATCTACAACGATGGTTTTATCATCTGCAATTCCTCTTCCTAACACTTCAATGAAGGTATCATAGCTCAATAGAGAACCATCTTTTTTTGAAATAATGGTCCTATCACGTTTGACAAAGAAATAGTCGTTGTATTCAGTGAAATTCTCGACAAGGAAGGATTTTCCGGTTTTTCTCCTACCATATATCATAAGCCATTTGCGTATCTCTCTGATTTTTTCTGTTTCGTAAGGTCTTTGTATAATCATAGTAAGTATAACTGCCATTATACTTAAAAAGGTTTCTATTGATTGAATCAAAATGAAAATATGAAAATAAAAATAGAAAATGATAAAAAGAGTTAAACTAGCTAACCTTCCCTGCTAGTAAAAATATTAGGGGAATAATTAGCCCTTTTCTTTTATTTTCTCAATAACTTCTTCTTTAGAACCTAATTCAATATTTTTCTTTGGTGCCTCAAACTCGCATGTTAGGATTGTTTCTTTATTTACATATTCGTAAGCAGAGTAAGCAGCAAGTACGCCTTCTGCAGCACCAGTTATTGCTTGCTTAAATTTAGTATCAACTACATCGCCACCTGCAAATATCCCGACAACATTTGTTTGCGAAGCGCGATCAATAATTATATTTCCTTTATTATCAAGCGCAACACCTAGCGATTTTGCTAATTGAGATTGTGGGATATGACCAATATCTACAAATATTCCATCTAATTTGAATTCCTTGCTTTCATTGTATGGCTTATCTAAAACAGCATGAGTAACAAATTTATCTCCTTTGATTTGAGTGATATTTGTATTAGTTATTATCTCAATTTTTCCTTCTTTTATTTTATTCTCAATACGTGCAAGATTATATGGTTCTGGCCTAATCTTATCACCGCGATAGATTATGTAAACTTTCTTTGCCCATTGTGTGAGCAATATTGCCTCTTTTGCAGCGCTGTCTGCACCGCCTACTACACAAACAATTTTATTTTTATATGCGTAACCATCACATAAAGCGCAATAATGCACACCCTTGCCACTAAATTCTTTTTCACCAGGTACACCTAGTTTTCGCCATTCAGTACCAGTTGCAAAAGTGATTGTTTTAGTCTGATATTTTTTATTATCTTCAGTATAAACAAAATAAGTTCCTTTTGCTTCTCCGTGTTTTGCAGGACATTTTTCCACCTTTGTTACTTTGGTATCGATTGCTTCAACACCTTCATAACTTAGCGCGTGCTCTTCTATATTTTTAGCAAGTGTTATACCGTCAGTTTGCTTTATGCCGGGCCAATTAGCAATATCATTAGTAAGAATGATTGTTCCGCCCCGCACTGCAGCAATAACCAACGTTCGCAGCTTAAGGCGACCAGCGTACATTGCTGCTGAGAAGCCGGTTACTCCTCCACCAATAATAATTGTATCATATATTTCGTTTTGCATGTCATTACCCCATCATAATTCTGGCACTTGTAATAAATAACCTATAATAATGAGAATTATTCCAGAAACTGTAACCCATTTTTCCTTCTTAATTTGTCTGACTACGCTTTCATCTATCTTATGTTCCTTTACAACCCTAGAATGGACCAACAAAACACTTATTGAAATCAAAAGCGTACCAGCAAACTCCAATGTAAGACCAATAAAATGCATGTTCATTTATTTCACTATCAAACCCTAAATTACAAATCTAAAAGCTTCCTCATCTCTGCTTCATTATATCCTACGATAACCTTACCATCAATATCGATAACTGGGATTCCTGTTTGCCCGCTCTTATTGACTAGTTCGTCAGCGTATTTTGGATCCTTTTCTGGATCGCGGACTTCGTATTTTATATTGTTTTTAGTAAGCCAGTCTTTTGCCTTTGTGCACCATGGACACCATTCTGTAGAATAAACGATTACTTTATGTTCTTTTGCCATAAAAATTACCTCCAATTTATGATGGAAGAATAACGAATATATTATTTAAAAGATTATGCCAGATAGGTAAACCTTTCTATTATGGGTTTTGATGTAAAGCAGTGTATTTTTAAAGTGTTCTGCACAACAACTTTTTGCTATGAAGGGGATTAGATTTGCAAGAGTTTTTTCTATTTCTGCTGTTTTGTTAACCCCAGCCATAGGATTTAGACCCCATAATGTACTAGCAGATTCCGTCCCTGAAACAGTTGTGAGAGAATCACAAACAGTAAAGGACTTTTTCTTAAGGTTATATGCAAATAAAAAAGCAGCAATAGAAAGAAAATTTAAAGCTACCTATCAGGGATTGGTGAGACAAGGACTAGAGGACACTGAAGAAAACAAACAAAGGACAATGATTGCTTTATTTTTTCATGATTTAACAAAAAGCGATGGTGTTTTTGGTAATGTGTATTCTTTTGATGCATATCAAGGAATAACACCTCAAACTATGCTTGATGCAATATTTTCTTCTCCACCGACACGTGTTTATGCAAGATGTGACAGGCTAGAGATGCTTTTTGCAGGTATTTTGAAGGATGTCTTTGGAATTTCGGCAAGGGTTGTTTTGATATTTTCAAACCATACAAGTACAGAGGTGCCTCTAAGCAATGGTTATCTGATTTTGGATAATTCCTTTGATGTTGTTGAGTTTTCAAGAACTAGGGCAAAGGATAAACCACCTGCAGATGGTAAATACAGTATAAGAAGAGCAAACCGTCTGGCAACATTAGATTTAAGCGTAGTTCTTGATCCACAAGGAGTAGAAAGAGTAGAAAGGGCAGTGCAAAGATACTTAGCAAACTAACGCATTGCTACTCGTTGTTTTCTATCATTAAGGAAGGATTCTATTTCTCTATCTACATTTTGTTTTCCTTGGGCAATAGATTGCGCTATTGTTTGTAGTAGTCTTATTTTTTCAACTGTAGTTAACTCATGCGCAGTAAATGTTTCTCTAATGAACCTTGAAGCCCTTTTGTTATCGCTAAAAAATGCTGAAACGTATTCAACTGCAAGATTTATGGCTAAAGTTCCGTGCTCTGGTTTTAATAGTGCCAGATATTTTACTAACTTTCCTCTTTCCCCTTCATCATCCCTTACATGTTCATTCCATAAGCAGCGATTTAAGTGTCTTAAGATTGTTAATACATCATGCGGCTGGTTACTTGCAAATGCAAATGCATTTTCTAATGTCGGTAACATCTGAAGTGCAACCCTTGCCTTAGCAGTTTCTGATTTTATTCTTTTATTTAATCTTGGAACTATTTTTTTTGCATAATCTTCCATTGCCTTATCTGACTCTTCTTCCGTTATTCCTGGGCCTAAAATAGCGCCACCTAATGAAATAGTTATTATTTTACTTCTAGGAAACTTATCCTCTGGCCCAACAAATGTTGGGTCCATTAGAAATTGTTTTTTAAGTCCTTTGAATTTAACTCCTGTAAGCGCATGAACACCTGCTGGGATAATACTAGCCTCCAGACCTAGATTACTGTGCTTGTTTATCGCTTCAATAGCCTGCGCAATAAGAAATGCAGTTTCATCACAATCTCCAAATGTTGAAAAATTTGCCAATGACTCAGGTGTTTTGAATGCCCTGCCAGAGAGCACATCAGTAAAGAGCCTTCCAAAACGGCTTTCTAGTTCAGATTTAGCAAATTTAGTGCCAGATACAACTTCTAATGTTTCTTCTTGTTCGGTTGTTGGATAGTGTACACCTAGAACCCCCCCATAGCGAAATAAATAGAAACAAAGCTGTACTGCACTCCACTGCTTTGCTAGCTCTGATTTTTTTACACCGAGTTTTGTCAATTCTTGATCAGTAAATTTTGCAAGTTGTGGATCATTTAGTTTTGCAACCACAGCATCTTTTTTTAGATTCAAAACCTGGCTTAAAATAAACTCTTCAAACTGTGAATAATGTGCATCATAAAAATTTTTCCAATGCTTTTCGAATAATAAACCTAACACATTGCTTGCATCTCTTTTAACTGGGGTAGGTACTGCCATAACATGTATTAAATAGGCAGCATTTAAAAGCATCATCTTCCATGTAAAAATCATGAAAAATATTAAGATAAAAACAAAAATCCCAGGTCCAAAATCGCTAGCACTAATGAAAAGAAAAAAGAACAGCGTCTCTGATGGCATGGACATTGTAATGCCTGTTTTTGCAAAAAGTGCAAAAGGCGCGCTAATTCAAGATGTAGATGGAAATATTTTCATAGACTTTTACGGAGGAGTAGGCGCAACTAATTCTGGCCATGGTAATCCAGCAATAGTAAATGCAGTAAAAAAACAAGCTGAAAAATTTATACATACCTGCTTTTTTGAAACTCCTTACGAATCTTATGTTGAGGTATGCGAAAAACTAAACAAAATTACCCCTGGAAAATTCAAAAAGAAAAGTGCGTTATTTAACTCAGGGGCAGAGGCAGTAGAAAATGCAGTAAAAATTGCAAGGAAATTTACTGGTAGGCAAGCGGTTGTTTCTTTTGAGGAAGGATTTCACGGTCGTACGTTGTTAACGCTTAGCTTAACTGGCAAGGTGAAACCATATAAATTTGGTTTTGGACCTTTTGCACCTGAAACATATAAGTTACATTATCCTTATGTTTATAGGATGCCTCCGCATGTAAGTGAAGAGGAATATGTTGATTACTTATTAGAATATATTGAAAATGATTTTTTCAAAGGAGTTGCTGCACCAGAGAATATTGCTTGTGTGGTAATGGAAATGATAACTGGAGAAGGTGGATTTATTGTTCCACCAAAAAAATATGTGCGCGAGCTATATAAGATTTGCAAAGAAAATGGAGTTCTATTTATTGTAGATGAAGTACAGAGCGGATTTGCACGCACTGGTAAGTTATTTGCATGCGAGTACTTTGGTATAGCACCTGATATAATAACTACTGCAAAATCACTTAGCAATGGTATGCCACTTAGCGCGGTTACAGGCAAGGCAGAAATAATGGATTGTGTACAAGAAGGCGGGCTTGGTGGAACATTTGCTGGAAATCCATTAAGCTGTGAGGCTGCAAAAGCTGCTATAGATTTTATATTGAAAAAGAAATTATGGCTTCGTGCAACTTATATAGGAAGAATAGTTGAAAAAAGATTCAATGAATTTAAGAATGAATTTGAATGCGTTGGAGATGCGCGCGGGCTTGGCGCGATGCGTGCTATTGAGATTGTAAAAAATAAGAAAACAAAAGAGGCAGATAAAGAATTAACTAGGAAGATAGTAACAAACGCGTATGAAAATGGATTGCTGGTGCTTTCTTCTGGATTACTTGGAAATGATATACGCACGCTAATGCCTCTTGTAATTAGCGATGCTCAATTAAAGGAAGGGTTGGATGTATTGGAGATGGCAATTAGACTTAATATAAAATACTGATTCTTATCTACTCTAATATTCTTACATATGGCAAATCTTTGAAATCATTATCTTTTGTAAGTAAGATTAGGTCGTGATAACGAGCAGTAGTATATATAATGCAGTCTATCATGCTTATCTTTTCATTGTTTTTTCTTTCTCTATAATAAGTTTTTCCACTATTGACAAGGATGTCTTCATTTAGTTCGAGTATTTTTGATAAATTTTTAATCTTTTGCAGATGTGGTTCTGGCCCTTCGTTATTTTTATAAACCCAATTTGTTATCTCAGCAAACGTTAAAGGACACGTATAAAAAGATGTTTTTTCACTTAAAGACTTAATCTCCCCACCTAAATTTGTACCTTTTAGATACTCTATCCATGCAGATGTATCCAATAGCATTCCAAAAACCCTGACTTTAAAACTCTCTAGTTTTTTTATCTCTTACAAATGGCTTAGTAAAATGCTTCGCCATTCCGAAACCTTCTTCTATCTCCTTTTCCATCTCTTCACGAGATTTATGTTTCAGTAGTGATACGTCTATCTCATCGCCCACTTCTACATCTAATGCAGCTAATTGTTCTTTCGGAACTAAAACACCAACAGAGCTTCCAATTTTTCTTAATTTTGCTTTGAATATATCGGTCATTGAACCACCTATTATAATATATTATAATCATATTTATAAATATTGCCCTTGTAACCCCAATTATAACCTGCTTTTGTGGCAAAAAAACAAAAGCAGATATCTCACAGTGGTGATTGTTCGATGACTCGCTTTATAGTAGTTGGCGGAACAGGAATGATGGGACGCGTAGCAGTACGCGATCTTTTTGAAACCACTAAAGACGAAATTGTAATTGCTGCAAGAAGTGGGGCAGAAGAAGCAGCAAAAAAATATAAAAACGAACGCGTAAGCGGAATAGAATTGGATGTTAAAGACCAAGATAGCACTGCTAGAATCTTTAAAGATACGAATATTGTCCTCAATTGTGCGATTTATTATATGAACTTAAATGTAATGCAAGCATGCCTAAAAGCAGGAGTTCATTATCTAGATTTGGGCGGATTATTCCACATGACAAAAAAGCAGTTGGCGCTTAATGCACAATTTAAAGATGCTGGTTTAACTGCAATTTTAGGTATGGGAAGCACACCTGGTATTACAAATGTGCTTGCTGCATATGGATCGCGAGAGTTTGAAAAAATTGAATCTATTGATATAAAAGTTGGGTGGAAAGATTTTTCAAAACGTATTGGACCCGAATCACCAGTTCCATACGCTATTGCTACGCTAGTTGATGAATTCACAGAAAAACCAGCAGTATTTCAAAATAGAAAAATGAAATTTGTTGAGCCAGTATCTGGAAAAGAGAAAATAAAATTTCCAAAACCAATAGGCGAGCAAACTGCATTTTATACATTGCATTCTGAGCTTGCAACTTTTCCGCAAAGTTTTGCTAATAAAGGAATAAAGAACGCGAGTTTTCGAGTAAGCTTTGATGATGAATTTGTAAATAATATTTTATATCTTGTTTCAACTGGCATTACAAAAAAAGAATTGACTGAGTATAATGGAATGAAAATATCTCCATTAGATTTCTTAGCACGAACTATTGCTGCACAACCAGTAGGCAAAGTTAAAAAGCTTGAAGATTATGAATGCTTACGTGTTGAAATCCGTGGGCTCATTGCTCATGGCTCAAAGCTGAAGGCCTTACAAATTGACTGCCTTGCAAAAAGTTATCCTAAATATGGCTTTGCAGCAGGTGATATAGATACAGGAACGCCGCCAAGCATTGTTGCACAGATGATTGCTCGCGGCGAGATTACTGATCTAGGAGTTATGCCTTCAGAGTTTCATGTTCCTGAACAGAAATTTTTTAAAGAATTAAATAAAAGAGGAATGAATATAAGTAAAAGATGGGTATAAAGTTACGGCCATTGGCTAGTGGCCAACAGCTAATGGCTAATAGCAATGAATATGTGATAATAATGAATAAAAAAAAGAAGAAAATAAAAGAGAAGAAAGAAGAACCTAAGGCTATTAAGAGCAAGGAACACATTGTTGTTGCGCATTCACCTAAAAAAGACGAGAAAAAGGAACCAGAGATAGATAAGGATTTAGATCATTTGCTAGGTGCACATTGCGTATTAAAATCAAAGATAATAATTGGAAAAAACCTAAAAGGTCGTGCGTATATTTGCTCGCGCATGACACGCGATGAGGTACTAAAAACGTCACAAGATTATTTGGATATAATATGTTGTAAAACGCTTACAAAGAAAATAAAACAAGAGGTTATTCAAAAAACGATTGAGAATATTCATAATTATTTTAATCGAGGCTATTTGGATTATAGAAAATCAGTAACAGAAGCAGAGGATTTTGCTGCTATAGAGTGGGAAGGGCAAGGATCAATAATAAAAGATATAATGGGAAGAAAATATATTGATTTTCTAGGTGGATATGGCATTTATAATATGGGCATAAGGCACCCAAAAATCGTAAAGGCAGTTGAAATGCAGTTGCGAAGAATGCCATTAAACAGCCAAGAACTGCTTGAACCACTTCGAGGCGCGCTTGCTCAATTGCTTGGAGAACTTGCACCTGGCGATTTACAACAGTGTTTTTTCATAAATAATGGAACTGACGCAGTAGAAGGCGCAATGAAACTTGCAAGGCTTTATACTGGAAAATCCGGTTTTATTTCAACTGTAAGAGGATTTCATGGAAAGAGCATGGGTTCCCTATCATTAATGGGTAAGGCAGAATACAGACAACCATTTGAACCGCTTTTGAGCAATATTCATTTTGTTCCATTTGGGGATGCAGATGAACTCGAACAAGAACTAACAAAATTACAGGCTGTTGGTGCTGGCATTGCTGCATTTGTTGTTGAGCCAGTGCAGGGCGAGGCTGGTGCTGTTGTTCCGCCAGATGATTATTTTCCGCGCGTTCGGGAAATCTGTGATAAATACGGGATTCTGCTAATAGTTGATGAAGTGCAAACGGGCATGGGAAGAACTGGAAAGACATTTGCAATTGAGCATTGGAATGTTGTACCGGATATAATGTGCTTGGGTAAATCTTTAGGTGGAGGTGTAATGCCTCTTAGCGCATTTATGAGCTCGAGAAGAATCTGGAAAAAATTAGAACAGAATCCATTCGTACATAGTACAACATTTGGCGGTAATGCACTTGCTTGCGCTGCTGGCATTGCTGCAATTAATGTTATGCTAGAGGAGAAATTAGCTGAGCAAGCAACTCGCAAGGGGCAATTCTTGTTAAATGAACTTGCTAAGATCCAGAAAAAATATAAGAAACTCATGTTGGATGTGCATGGAAAAGGTTTGTTAATTGGAATGGATTTTGTAACGAATAATATTGGTTATGAAGTTGCTGCTGGTTTATTTAAGCGTGGCATATTAGTTGCAGGAACAATGATTAGTGCGCAAACAATAAGAGTTGAGCCTGCATTGAATATTCCTGATAAATATTTGAAAGTATTCTTGGATAAATTAGAAGAAACATTGAAACAAATAGATAAAGAAGGCGTTCATGGGAAGCATACAGAGTAGTTAGTGCGTATGCTGTGAGCTACGTATATATGTTTCATCTTCTGGTGTTACTAATCCTGCTTTTAGAAGTGCTTCATAAGGAGAATTTTTGTAATGGTGAGTTAATAATCCAGTTAATCCATTATTATAAAAATCATCCTGTGTTATCTCTCTTGCTTCCTTCTTTAACTTCCAGATTAACCATTTAGTAGCTGCTATCCTAATTTGTTTATCTTTATAAAATTCGTTTCCAACCTTAACCATCTCCCAATGATAAATCTTATCGGATCCAAACTGTCCAGTTCTAGCATGCTCTTTTGTTTCATCTAAAGAATAAGCGTATTCAGCTTCAACCAAAGCTAAATAAGGAGAACCTTTGTAGCGTTCTAATAACCCGTCCAATTTATTATTATAAAAGTCATCCGCAGTTATCTCTTTTACTTCCTTCTTTAATCTCCAGATTAACCATTTACAAGCAGCTATTCTAATCTCTTTCTCCTCATAAATGTGGGGCGTTTTTTTCATTTCCCAAGCATATACTTTATCAGTTTTAAATTCATTATTTGTAGCATGTACTAAAGTTTCATCCAGCGAGTAAGCGTAACCTGCTTCAAAAAGGGCTTTATAAGGAGAACCTTTGTATTCTGGTCTTGATAATAACCCACCTAATCTACTTTCAAAATCATCTTTAGTTATTTCTCTTGCGTCTTTATTTAATTTCCATAATAGCCATTTAGTAGCCGCTATTCTAATTTCATAATCATCGTAAATAGATGGAGCTTTACTCATCACCCAAGGATAAATCTTATCCGTTTTAAACCCAGTTCTAGTATGTTCTTTTACTTCATCTAAAGAATAAGCATATCCAACTTCTACTAATGCAAGATAAGGAGAACTGCTGCAATAGTTTGCTAACACCCCACCTAATCCATTGTTAACAAAATCTTCTACACTGATTCTTCTAATTCTTTCTAAATTTTTTCTTAACTCATCTAAAACTTCCTGCATTCTTTTTGCATCAGTTTTTTCTTCTCTGGCGGATTGTAAAATAAGCTGGTCTAGTTCCTCTTTTAATTCATCCAGTCTAGCAGGACTAGCACCTAAAAATCCCAAGAGTTTTTTTATTACTGTTGAGCGAATCTCTTTATCATCCCATCCAACATGATAAGAACGAACAACATATCCTTTATGACATAATTCTTCAGCTTTTCCTTTCTCAAGCATTTGCTCTACTTTTGAGCTTACTGCATCTCTTATTTCTTTTTTAGTTAATGATCTTCTTTCTTCTAGTCTTGGTTCTCTTGTTCTATCACTAACTGGTTCTCCAAATTCTAGATTTTGTCTAACTACTTGCGGTGCTAATTCTTCATATCCTTTATCAGTAATCTTATAATTTCCTTTTCCAATAAAAAATAAAGCTAGCCATCGCTTGAATTGAAGGGAGGTTGAGCTAGGATCCTGAAGAGCGAAGGCTCTTTGGGAGCTAGAGAACTTGTTCTCTGGAACCGTAGGTTTCTGGCATTCATCTGGTGGCATTGGCACTAACTTTAATTTTGGAATACGCCTACCTGCCTGTGGGTTTGTAATACACCTTCTAATGAGTAATGCTACAACTTGCATGCATTAATTGTGGTAACAAGGGATTAAAAAGGTTGTAGTTTATAAAAACCTTAAACGATTGAAATGACCACAAAAAACATATATTTATAAGCGTTAATACACCTATTAATACTATAAAAATTTTCCAGTTAGCCCAATTAATATAAAAGAGGTATACACACATGACAGGTTTAAGATTTAGAAGTTCAGAAGTTGTGACGTCTAGGTGTCCGAGACGCACTATACTAAATGCATTAGAAAGGGCAAAAATATTACTCTCAGATAGAGACTTACATGGAATAACTCCAATAGGTTTAAACGGAGAAAGGATATTGGCAGCAGCTTGTGGTAGGGCATTATCAATAGCAACACATCGTGCTGAAGGAAGATTCTCTGATGCAATTAGAGAAGCTGAAGCATTTTTACCTCCAATAGTTGGACCACAAAGAGGACGATGGGATGTATTACTATTGGATACTGATGCATTGTTGGATACCGACCATAGAACATTATTAAGTAAGGTAGCAGCAATGGCAATATTAGGAGAGGCTTATGAGCAAGTTGGCAAACCCATGGATGCAACACATATGAAATCGTATTTGAGATTAGCTGCCCATGCAGTTCAATTAAGAGAATTTGCAACAGTCTAATTATTCATTGCACGTCTTGCAATTATTAAAAATATCTAATTTTGCATTGCATTGAATACATGTAAAAAGAGCAGTTGGATGATGAGCCAGTTTTTGAATTGGGGTTATAGCACTACAGCGTAAACATTCTACCTGATGAATAGGACTGGAAACTATTAATGAAGGTTGTACTACTGCAACTTTTTTAGTAGTCTTTAAAGTTTTTGGTTTTTCTATTTTTTTAACGGCTTTTTTTACCATATAAATCACTGCTCATTGTTTGCCATAAACCGTATAATGCCACGGCTTTCTAGCAAGCCCAGTTTGATCTATGTAAACATGCTTCAAATTAGTATATTCTTCTAAACTATATATTGATAAATCTTTCCCAAACCCACTTTGCTTAAATCCTCCATGTGGGGTTTCGCTAGTGAGCGCTCCATGCTCGTTTATCCAAACTGTTCCAAAGCGCAATTTATTTGCAATTTTTATAGCAGTAGTAATATCTTTTCCATAAACGCTTGCAGCTAACCCATAGTCAACATCATTCGCTTTCTCAATTGCTTCATCAATTTTTTCATAAGTTGATACACTAAGAACCGGACCAAATATTTCTTCCTGACAAATTTTCATCTTCTGTTGAACATTTCTAAATAATGCAGGAACAATATAATATCCATTTTCAAATTGTTTTCCACTAGGCCGTTGACCACCACAGACTAATTCTGCACCTTCGTCAATTCCACTTCTTATATGATTCGCTACATTGTCACGCTGTCTTGCAGAAATAAGCGGACCCATATCTGTATTTTCATTTAGCGGATCACCTAATCTAATCTTTCGCATTTCATTTAGTATTAGTGAAATTAGTTTCTTTTCGTATTTTTTATGAACATAAACACGCGTAACTGCGGTGCAATCCTGTCCAGTATTCCAAAACGCACCAACAGTTGCACCTTTTGCTGCCATATCAAGATCTGCATCAGACATAACAATTAATGGCGCTTTTCCACCTAATTCAAGATGAACTTTTTTAACATTATTACTTGCAAGTTGCATTATTTTCTTACCAGTTTTTGTATCGCCAGTAAGCGAAATCATATCTACTTTTTTGCTGCTTGCGATCTCGCTTCCAATTATCTCGCCTGGCCCAGTTACAACATTAAAAACACCTTTAGGAATAATTTTTTCAACTAGCCTTGTAAATTCTAAAAGCGTAAGCGGCGTATAGCTTGCTGGTTTTAGTACAAGTGTATTTCCTGCTGCGAGAGCTGGCGCTAATTTCCATATTGCAATATAAAGCGGGTAATTCCAAGGTATGATGCTGCCAACTACACCAACAGGTTCTCTTCGTAAAAAGCTAGTGCCAAGGCCAGAATAATCTGCTGAAGATAGACCTGTTAACATTCTCGCAGCGCCTGCAAAAAATTTTAAATTATCAATAATAAATGGCAGATCACTATCACGCGCATATTTGATGGTTTTACCAACGTTTTGCGATTCGAGTTTTGCTAGTTGTAAGCTATTTTTTTCAACCAATTCAGCTAATTTCCAAAGCAAAGTGGATCGCTCGCCTGGCGTTTTACTACTCCATACCCCAGAGTCAAACGCTTCGCGTGCTGCATCTATTGCTGTGTGTACATCATTGCGCGTACCTTTTGCAACATATGCAAGCAACTGGCTATTCGCTGGATTATAAACCTCAAAAGTATCGTTATCGCTTGCGCTAACCCATTTTCCATTTATATACATTTTATATGTGGAAGTCATTGTTATCTGCCTTCAGCTGTGAGCCATGGGCATTGGGCCAACTCCGTGGCTGATTGCTGGCTGCTGATTGCTGATTGCCAACTTATATTTATAAGGTTTTTGCCTCGTTTCTTGCATTAATCCTTCACATCTTTTATAACTAATGCACGCTCATCACGCAACTTCGTTGCTATTCGCTCTCTTTTCTAAGAAAACCTTAGAAAATGGCTTTCTTAGGCCAAGAAGCGTGCTCGCGCACGCTTCGGTAGTTTTGAGATATCTAATAGATTATTTTACTTTGCGGTTTACTGTCTTATTTCTTCACCTTTTTAGGTACCTCGTCTTCTTCAGCAAGATATTTTACTACAACTGCTGCTGCAGCTATTCCAACAATCGCAACAGATAACCAACCAACTTTTCTTAGACTTGATCTTTGAAACTCAGATTTTATCGCCCTTTCGAGATCCGCAATTAACAAGGTTGCGTCTGGAATTGCTGATCTTTTAATTTCAGCTATTCTTTCAAGGCCCTGATCAAGCTTATCTACTGCTTTACTAAGCTGCTCTGCCATCCTGTCATATTTTGCCGCTCTTGCTTTGTATTTTTGATAGGCGGCATCATTAGCCAGCCTAGCTACTACTTCTTTTTCGTACATTGGTATATTACCTTCTTCGCGGGCCAAAATATCATCACTAATCCCTAATTTTTTCTGTACTTCTTTTGCTATTTCTCCTTCGCGACGTTCCATTGCATCCTCCATTATTAGTAATTTACGATCATATCCTGAGGACCTATTTGCTAAAACCCTAATTGATGTTTTTAATGATTCATCTAAAGCGTCTGTTGCCTTAGCCCCATTCTGCCTGACATTGGCAAGTATAAAACCTTTTACTAGATCTCTCATTTGTTTTTCTTCTGAAGTAGCTAGCGGATTTCTGGTAATCAGATTAACAATTGCTCTGGTTAAGCCTGCCTTGTCTCCTTTTCTTCCTAATTCCATCCCTATTTCCAAAGGAGTTTTTTGTTTTTGTGTAAATGCAAGGCCACTGTTCATTTTATCACAGATTAAAGATATTCAGAAAACGATAAAAGTATATACACAACCAACTAAGTTTTACCGATTGCAGGCATTAGGGTTTTAGAGATGGTTGTGTATAGATTGAGACAAGAAAACATTCTTGTCTCAGGATATCAGTTAATTATAATCCAATCTTCCGGATGACTTTGTGGACTGTTTGAAGGAAAGTTACAACTTTCATCTATACACTCGCATTGTTTCGCATCTCTAGAAGATTTAGAAATAATAAAATCATCCACTTTCAAACCTTTATTTTGATATTGCTTAAGCACCTCTGGACTCATATGAAGAAATGGAGATGTGAGTACATTAGCTGATCCTTCTACCATAGATTCAGGTTTCTTTTCTTCATCAAATGTAGAAGGATCAAAGCTGGGAAATACAAACTTTTTTAGTGTAATGTCAAAATTCTCACCACCATCTACGTTTGCGTATCCAATTAACTCGCCAGCTTTAACTTCAGAGCCCTTCTTAAGCGATGACAGCAGATCAACATGGAAAAAAACAAATAACCAACCATCGTTATTTGGGTTAGAAAGCCAGACTTGTATGCCTCTTTGTTTTCCTTCAAAACCAGCAAAATCCTGTTCAATATTCATAATGGTACCGTTAAAAGGAGCGAAAACCTTTATCTGGCCACTGGTACCTTTTAGCGAATTTATAGCATCAATATAATGTTTCATAGAACGTTTCGTTTCTCTTTGACCGTCACTATTCATGCCGCTGTAATCATGCCCAACACAGCTTCTAAACTTAGAGATAACTGATGCCTGAGAAAGGTCGAATGGGTTTGCTACTATGAACTTATCTGTATAGATAGTTTGGTTGGGTTGATTAAATTTATTAGTTGTCTGATTAATTTGAATCGTTTTATTAACCGAGACATTGGTAGTAGCATTTATCTTGACAACTGATTCATTCGGTTTCGAAATAGGCATATTTGGGATAGTTTCATTAATTTTTGAAGCACCCTCAGTATCTGATTTATTAGTTTGTATTAGTTCCGTTTGCTTTTCTTTTGGGGGTGTTTCATTTTTCTGTATCGGAAATTCAGAGGGGGTTGCACTAGACTGCTCGCCTGGCACTTGCGCGGTGCAACCACTAACCAAAATAAATACTAAGAATAGAAAATATATACGTCTCATAAGATAGAGCTAGAGATAATGTATTTATAACCTTTTCATTGAATACATCAAAGTATGAAAAACGTTCTAATTCTAGGCGCAGGCTTTGGTGGACTTACTGCTGCAAACTTATTAGCAAAGCATTGTAATGTGACGCTAATTGATAGAAATTCAACTTATTGTATGAGCCTTAATAAACTATGGGTAATGGCTGGCAAAAGATCACCGCAGGAATATGAAAAACCATATTTTCTACTGAAGAAAAAGAAAATAAATTTTATAAAAACAGAAATTGCAGCAATTGATTTGGAAAGAAAAATTGTTGAAACATCTGAAAGAGGATTTTCTTATGATTATCTTATTATCGGAATGGGCGCTGAACCTGTGCCACAGGTAATTCCGGGTTTTGATAATGCATATAACCTATATACAATGCAAGGTGCGCAACAGATAAATAACGCACTGAGAAGGATAGAACGCGGTAAAATAGCAATTCTAATTTGTAGAACGCCTTTCAAATGCCCTGCCGCACCTTATGAAGCTGCATTTCTCATAGAAGAATATTTGAGAAAAATGAAAACCAGAAACAATATTGAGATATCTGTTTATACGCCTGAACCACAGCCAATGCCAGTTGCTGGCAAAGTTATAGGTGAGAAGATAAAACAATTACTAAGCGAAAAAGGAATTAGCTATCTACCTAATTATAAGATAATTGAAATTGGAAAAAACTCACTAAAATTTGAAAACGGCGAGAATAAAGATTGTGATTTGATTATTGGCATACCACCACATAGCGCTCCTGCTGCAATTAAACATTTATGTGATGAAAATTTTATTTCTGTTGACAAAAAATTGCAAACAAAATTCAATAATGTTTTTGCAATAGGGGATTGCACAGCAATAAAACTAGCAGATGGAAAATTATTACCAAAGGCAGGTGTGCTTGCAGAAGAAGAGGCAAAGGTTGTGGCACATAATATTATTGCAGAGATAAATGGAACTGAAAAGATATCATTCAATGGAAAGGGATATTGTTTTGTAGAAACAGGAGATGGAAAGGCAGCTTATGCTGAAGGAGATTTCTTTGCTGAACCATCCGCAAGTGTAATAATGCAAGAGCCATCTGAAAAGTTCCTATTAGAGAAGATAGAATTTGAGAAGAAAAGGTTGAAAGAATGGTTTTAGTAACAAACGAAAATTATCTGTGGAAAAAATTATCTGAAGAATCCCTAAGAAGAGCATGGGAAAAAGAAGATAAAATCTGGGATAAAATTGCAAAAAGGATAAAATAAAGTGATCACGTGTTTAATCTGTCCTCAAAATCCCGTGTCCTTCGGACACGATCTCTCGATGAAATTTCTATTTCATCAAGAACTTTGGCCCTAATTTATCTTTTTTACCTTTAACCTCAAACCCCTCTGCTTTTTTTCCTGCCCAAACTTCATATACAGATAGCGTGCCCCGCTTGTTCTCTATTATATTTGTCTCGTAGCCTTGTGCTTCAAAGCGATCTGCAATTTGTTTTGCCTCTTCTATGCTAAATGTACGGGCAACGCAACGCATAAATGACATAACAAAATTAGCAAATGCAGGATTTTTATATTTATATGGTGAATGCTTTTTATGCGCTTAATCATTTTTGGCATAATAATTGCAATGTTGGTATTCGGATGTACATCCCAGATAAAAGAGGAACCAATTACTGAAAAACCAAAAACAGAAATTAAAAATGAAACAAAGATTGAACCTGCCTCTCCAATTGAACGAACGCCAAAAAAGGAGCCAGAAAAGTACATACCTAAGACTGAGGATGGCATTACAAAAAATCAGTGCGAAACAGCTGGCGGAAGATGGGACGAATGCGGAAGCGCATGCAGAGGGGCACCAGCCGATACAGTTTGCACAGAGCAATGCGTAATTTATTGTGAATGCGGAACTTGGAACAATATGCAATGTCCAGATGGTTTCAGTTGCGAAGATTTAATTCCTCCACAAGCTGGATATGCAACTGGTATATGCAAAAGAATAGAACCGCTTGATATTAAAACGCCAGAAGAATTGGAAAAAGAAGTAGAAGATGCACTAAAGGTTGAAGGAAAATTAGAAATTAAGCCAGATATAACTGAAGCGAAATTTACCATGCTTAATAAAACGCTTCTTTTCACTGGTGGATATGCAGATGCATCCGTGATTCAAATAAATGGAAGATATCTAATGTATCTAAACAAGTTTGGTCAAGCAAGCGCAACAGGGGTATTTGTTCTTAGTTCGCAAGATGGATTATCCTGGAAAGAAGAAACAGATGTAATATTAGACGGAGTTGCAGTTGCACGCGCAGTTCGTTTTTCAAATGGAGTTCGCGTTTATTACCATCAACCACCTATGAAGAATGAGGATAAGGGTGCAATAGTTAGTTCTTTTTCATCTGATGGCCTAAGCTCTTGGCAATATGAAGGAGTTAGGATAAGACCACGTTCTGGTTATGATGCTGCTGGACCAACAGTTATCCAGTTAGATAATGGAACTTATAGAATGTTTTTCTATGAAATAAAAGAAGGTACAGACGCACCTCCTAATGTTCCAGCAGCAGAGATATATGGTGCATCATCCAAAGACGGATTAACATGGAATAGAGATGCAAAAGCAACTATTGTTTCTGAAATGAACGTTGAAGGAGACGCGATTCCAACTGTCAGACATCCAATGGCTCTTAAATGGAAAGATGGTTATCTGATGTTTTATTGGACACACCAAAAGATTTATGCTGCCTATTCCCAAGATGGATTCAGCTGGAAAAAACTAGGTTATACTGGGATTAAAGGCGCTGACCCTGATGCAATACCACTTTCTGAAGGAAACATTAGATTATATTTTGGTGGAGAATGCATCCCAAGTGAACAAGATTGCTCTAAGGTTTTACCTGGGCCAGGAAATGTACATACTACTATACTAAAAATTGAATGGTCAGCTGAACAAAAAAAGAAAGAAAGGCCGCCTGGCTTGCTATTTGAAGATGGAAAATATATATTAGTATTAAATGATATTGCACTTGACCAAACTGTACCTGCTGGTGCCTGTGCCTTGATTGAAATTGTTAAAATTGAGAGCGAAGCGAGCTTACAAAAAGGAAAGATTTGTAAGGGAAGTGATTATTCTTGGGTTTCACCAGAAGGCAAGCAATTTAAAATTAGATTATTAGATATTGCGCCTGGATATAGTGGTGGCGCTAAGTGGGCTAATTTTTTGATTTTTGGTTAATGCGTATGCTGCGAACTTCGCATATATGCTTCATTCGCTTGGGTAACGAGACCGGCTTCTAAAAGCGCATCATAAGGAGAACCTTTGTAATAGTT
>Ga0209541_10004630_pt1 | contig 24318 bp, 26 predicted proteins | sample RifCSPlowO2_01_FD_184027 | JGI IMG/M metagenome (GOLD analysis project Ga0209541, IMG submission 184027) | Groundwater microbial communities from Rifle, Colorado - Rifle CSP2_plank lowO2_0.1 (SPAdes) (version 2) | ecosystem: Environmental > Aquatic > Deep subsurface > Groundwater | place... | reverse complement strand
TATCAATTATATTATCTTCAGAAATATTTTCAATATATTTTATTAAAGCCCGCAAGCTGTTATGGCTGGCGACCACCAAAACATTTTTCCCGCCCTTTAAATCTTTTTCAATGTATTTCTGAAAAAATGGAACCGCTCTGTTAAAAACGTCTTTCAAACTCTCTCCTTCTGGCGGTGCCTGATCCCAGCTTCGTCTCCATAATTTAACCCGTTCCTCTCCGTATTGTTTTTTAACTTCGTCTTTATTCAATCCCTGCAGCTTGCCGTAATTTCTCTCATCTAATGCCTTATCAATGACAACCGGCAGGTCCTTTTTGCCGAGATTTTCCAGCAATAAAGAGACGGTCTTTTTGTTCCTGACCAAAGGCGAAGTATAAACCTTATCAATTTTGAGACCGGCAAGTTCTTCAGCCACTCCTTTGGCGCTTTCAATCCCCTCTTTGCTCAAGGGAATATCCGTCCATCCCGTAAAGCGGTTCTCCTTATTCCACTGCGACTCCAAATGCCTTAATAAAATTAATTTACTCATCGTCTTTGCAATTCTTTTTCAATTGCCAGTAACCTGTTGTATTTTGCTATTCTTTCTTTGGGGAAAGGCGCGCCAGATTTGATGAAATCAGCTCCTATGCCCACGGCTAAATCCGCAATGAAATCGTCCTCCGTCTCCCCGGCTCGGTTTGACACCATAATCTTCCAATTAAAGTCCCTTGCCAGTTTTGCCGCTTCTAAGGTTTCGGTTACGGTTCCGACCTGATTCGGCTTTAAAATCAATCCCGATATGGATTTATTTTTTCTGGCTAATTCCATCCTGCCCACGTTTGACACCGTCAAATCATCTCCAAAAATAATCGCCTTCCCTTTTAATGATTTTTTCAGCTGGGCAAAACTTTCAAAATCATTTTCCTGGAAAGGGTCTTCAACGGAAATTATCGGATATTTTCTTGCCAAACTTTCATAAAAACTGGCTAGTTCTTTTTTGGAAAAAAGATTTCCCTCGGCTTTATAATAGTTGCTTTCAAAAAATTCGGATGAAGCGGCATCCAGCGCAATTTTAAAATTACCTAATTGACCCACTTTTTCGCCTGCCTCCAGAATAAAATCCAAGGCCTCAAAAATTCTTTTAACGGGAGGGGCAAACGCGCCCTCGGCGCTTAATCTGACATTTTTCTTGCCGAATTTTTTTTCCAGAATTTTTTTTAATTCCCGGTAAATTATTTTCCCGACTTTTAAATTTTCCTGAAAGTTTTCTTTCCGGGGAACAACCATAAATTCCTGGAAAGCGAGTCCCGCTTCCCCGTGCTTTCCCCCCTCAATCATATTAAACGAAGGCAAGGGCAAATCCTGCCCGGAAACGCTTTTACCGGACAATTGGGAAATATAAGAATAAAGAGGAAGGTTTTTTATTTTGGCTCCCAACCTGCATACGGCAATTGAAACCGCCAGAATCGCATTGGCACCGAGCCTTGATTTATTCTTCGTGCCGTCCAACTGGATTAAAACTTTGTCAATTCTTTTTTGGTCCAAAAAATCCTCTTTTGCCAAAGCCGGCGCAATAATCTTTTCTATATTTTCAACGGCTTTTTTCACTCCCTTGCCGTCTTTGTCCTTTAATTCCACAGCTTCGTATTTTCCGGTAGAAACGCCCGAAGGCACGGAGGATAAAAACTTGGCGGAACCATAGGTTAGCGCCACTTCAATCGTCGGATAGCCCCTTGAATCTGAAATTTCTTTTGCTTTAATGCTTATCATTAAGATACCGGTAAGCGCCAAGGGCCGCTTTCGTTCCTTCGCCGGCCGCAACAACAATTTGTTTTATTTTGACTTCCGTCACGTCGCCTGCGGAAAAAAGCCCTGGAGTTTTCGTCTGGCAGGTCTGCAAGTCAATCTTAATCTCATCTCTCTCATTAAAATCAACAAGGTCTTTGATAAATGAAATGGCCGGCGTATGGCCGATTTCCACAAAAACGCCCTGCACCTCTAAAGTTTTATTTTCCCCGGTCAGTTTATCCTGATAAACGATTGAGCTGACAAATTTATCGCCCTGGATCTTTTTAATATCAGCTGAAGTGATAACCTCGATGCCGGCCTCTTGAGCCATTTTCTGATTTGCCTCGTCAGCTCTCAAGGTCGGGCTATATTCTAAAATATAAATTTTTGATGCGATTTTGCTCAAAAAAAGCGCGGCTTCAAAGGCCGAATTTCCGCCGCCCACAACCGCCACAATTTTTTTTGCAAAAATAGGTCCGTCGCAAGTCACGCAATAGCTTACTCCTTTCCCGATAAATTCTTTTTCGCCTTCGGCTTCCAACGGCCGGGGGTCGGCTCCCGAAGTCACGATAACCGTTTTTGCCTGGAAAATACTTTTGTCTCGCGTTGTTACAAAAAAAATATCCCCGACTTTTGCCACCTTGGCAACCATATCCATTTCAATATCTATTTTTTGTTTCCTTAATTGCGTTTCAAATTTCCGGATGAGTTCAACCCCCGAAATCTCTTCAAATCCCGGGTAATTTTTAATAGCCACGGTTCCCTGCGCCATTTGGCCACCAAATTCCTTGGTGATCAACAGAGTATTCAGTTTATGCCTGGCGGCGTAAATGCCGGCTGTAATTCCCGCCGGCCCGCCGCCGATAATTATTAAGTCGTAAATCAAGTTTTTTATCATATAAAAAACGCAGATGAAGATGAGGTAGCTACCTCATCGCCTATCTTATCTTATTCGATTTTTTTTCTTAAAAAGGCCGGTGTTTGCCAGGTTTGCTCTTCGGCTAAAATTTTTGCTTCCTCTTGTTCTGCCTCTTGCCTGACTTGCAAAGCGTTTTTCCTGATTTCCTGCCTGCCCTGAGCCGCGTCGAAGGACTTAATCGGAATTTTCAAAGGTAATTTTTTTTGCTTGGCACGCCGTAGCTTTAACGAAGGCGGACTTTTCTTCTTAATTGTTTTTTTCCTTTTTGGCGGATTTTTTGGTTTCTCTTTTTTTTTAACAACTGCCGGCTTTGTTTTTTTTCTTGCTCGCGCAGGCGGATTTCCGAAAAAATCCCTCATTTGGCAGCCCACGGCCAAAAGCGTGGTTTTAATTACACCCTTGTATTTTTGGCCCTGCGATACGCCAAAGATAATTTTGGCTTCTTTGTTGGTTAAATTGAAAATCGTCTCGGAAATCTGGCTCACTTCCGACAATTCCAAATCCTTTTCCCCCGCGATATTAAATAAAGCTCCTTTGGCTCCTTTTACATTGTAAGAGAAAAGCGGCGAATTAACGGTTTTTTCAATGGCTTCCTTGGTCGCCCCTTCCGATTTGGGCACTTCAACGGTGTTTAAAAAAGCCAGCTTCCCGGTGCCGGACAGTATGGTTCTCAAATCGGCAAAATCAATATTGATAAGGCCGGGCTGGAAAATTATCTCAATAAGGCCTTCCAGATCTTTGGCTAAAATTTTATTAATTTCAGAAAAAGCGCTTGCCAGAGGAGTGGTTTTGTCCACGAGTTGGAAAATTCTTTCATTGGGCACCACGACAAAAGCGTTAACTCTGGATTTTAGGTTGTCCAAGGCGGCACTGGCAATTTCTCTTTTCTTTTCGCCCTCAAATTTAAAAGGCAAAGTAAAAATTCCCAGGGTTAGGTTTCCCAAACTCCGGGAAACCTTGGCAAAATACGGGCTGGCTCCCGATCCCGTACCAGATCCCAAAGTGGCGATTAAAATCACCAAATCCTGGCCTTGGAATATTTTTTTTATTTTTTCTTTATCGGCTTCGGCGGCCAAAGCCGCTATTTCCGGGTTCATTCCCGTTCCCAAGCCATGCGTAAAACTCTCTCCGAATTGCAAAGGTATTACTTTTTTATTGATATGCTTTAGGGCCTGGGAATCGGTATTTGCCGCCACGAAAGAAGCGCCGCCGATCCTGCCTGCGATTTCCGAAACAATATTGCCCCCGCCCCCGCCGATGCCGACAACCCTGATCTTCACTTTTTTGACTTTTTCGGGCTGAACAGAAATAACCGGCTCTTTAGCTTTGTTTTTAACAATCTTTTTAGATTTCTTTGCCATTACTTTAATCTAACCTGCCAGGAAGTTTGAGTCAACCCCAGGACAACCCCTTCTTGACAAAGGTTTTTGGGAGTATAATAAGCTAATAGTTTTATTAAGCGTCTAAAGGTCGAAAGGCGATGAGGCTTCGCCTCATCTTTATAATTTTAAATTATTAAAATTATGTCAGATTTAGCAACTCTTTTTGCTAATTCCCAGACCCAATGGATTTTAGTTTTAATTGTCGTTGATGTGGCTTTGGGAGTTATCGGAGCATTGATTAAAAAAGATTTTGTTTTAGGGAAATTGGCCGGTTTTATGAAAAGAGGGGTTGTAGTTTATGTTTTCGGTTTTGCCGTTTTAAATGCGGCGACCGAGGCCCTGCCCTCTCTGTCAATGGTCACGAGCGTAGCTTATATTTTAATCGTCTTGGCGCTCGTCGGTTCCATCTTAAGCAACCTGAGAAGAATCGGATTGCCCGTTCCCCAGATGCTGGGAAAATAAATATAAGTTATAAAAACTTAAAAAACACTCCGGCTTCCCCGGGGTGTTTTTTATGGGCTATTGCTTAACCAGGTTAAGCAACTCTTTTACTAACTGTCTACAAAATTGTGCGGTCGCATAAATTTATAGACAGTTGAGTTATTCCTCTTTATTTTCTTTAATATCTGTTTCTTTTTTTATTTCTTCAAATTCATTCTCAACCGCTTTTAACCTTTCTTTGCTGGCTTTAATAAGTGAGGCCGCTTCCTTTACTTTTTCCAAGCCCTCCTCAACATCAACCTCCTCCTGATTTTCAAACCAGTCGGTTATCTCCGATAACCTTTTAAGATTGCTGCTTAAATTTTTGGTAGATTTTTCTTTTGGCATATGTTTAAGGTTTAAGGTTTATAGTTTCAGTTATTATCGTTCCATCCGAAACTTTTAAATCTATATTCTCCCCTATCGCAGTATCTTTTAATTTTCTTACTATCTTGCCCCGGCACCTGGCTATGCTGTATCCCAATTTCAACTGCCTTTCGGGATTATTTAAAAATATTATTTTAGCCGAGTTTTCCAGCTGCCGGCTTATTTTTGATAACAGCGAATTGAATCCGAATATTAAATCCTTCCATGAATTTTCCAAATTCATCTTACTATTTTGGATGATATTATCTAATTTTTGGAGAGAAACGCTTAAGGCGGTTTCAACCAGCAAATCAACCTGTCTCCAGGGTTCCGTAAGCGTGGTGGCGGCAATGCTGGGAGTGGAAACCGCCAAATCCGCAGCCAAAGCCACCAGGGGCTCGTCTTTATGATGGCCGATAGCGGCAATTACCGGAACCTTGAAACTTACAACCTCCCTGACCAGCAATTCGTTATTAAAGGCCATCATTGACTCCAAAGATCCCCCGCCCCGCATAATAACTAAAGCTTCAATGTCCTGTTTTTTAAATGTTCTTATCGCGGAAATTAAATCTTCAACCGCTCCCTGGCCCTCAACTCTGGAGTCAATCAACTTAATTTTAAATCCGTATTTGCCTAGATTGCTCAAAAAATCCGCCAAAACCGCGCCCTGTTTGGCGGTAATTAATCCCACCTTGCGGAGATACTTGGGAATTTCTCTTTTTCTTTCTTTGGCGAAAATACCTTCTTCTGCCAATTTTTTCCTGAGTACTTCATATTGTTTTTTTAATTCGCCTTCTCCAGTAATCTCAATAACATCAGCAATAAATTTAAATCCGTAACTCTTATGTACGTTTGGATGCCCAGAGGCTATAATCTTCATCCCCACTTCCAATTTAATTCCATATAAATTGTAATTATACTTCCAAATAAAGCAATCAATCACGCTTCCATCTTTTTCGTCTTTTAGAGTAAAATAAACATGGCCTGTCGGCCCTGGATTTGTCTCGCTAACTTCGCCCACAATCTTTGCAGTGAATTTTCCCAATGTTAAATTCAATAACTCGATATATTCTGAAATTGAAAAAATCGCATCATTAGGTATTTTCATATTTTTCCATTATATCACCTCTCGGCAAAGTCGCAGATGTCCTTGAAATCGCAAAAAGCGCACTGCCAGCCGGGAGTCGCCTTAAAATCGCTGGTTTTAACTTCTTTGATCTCTTCAATTATTTTTTCTTTCATCTTTTCTATTTCCGCCTCCTTGCCCAAAAAGGATATTTTTTTATTCTCGTTAAGATAATGATAAATAAGTTCTTTCGGCTTTATCCCGAAAACCTCTTTGGCCGCAATCTGATAAATTAATAATTGGTCTTTTTCATCCCCTTCCAGTTTCTCCTTGGAGTTCCCAGTCTTGTAATCGACAATCGCCGCTCCCCCCTCTATCTCGTCAATGCGGTCTATCACGCCCCTTAAAGTATATCCGTTAATTTTCAGATTGAAAGGCATTTCCAAGGCCGACTCATTGTTAATTTTTAAAATTTTTGGAGGATTTTTGGAAAACTCTTCGTAAAATTCCTTGATTATCTTTTTGCCTAATTTATAGTATTCCTCCTTTTGTTTTTTATTTTCATACCATTCCCCTATCCAGTTGCGCTCGTAGATTTGAGTAAGAGAAACTAAGTTTCTACTTGGAAACTTAGTTTCCAAGCTGCTAACAGCGCCGAATAAATTCTCCTGTTTATTTTTGCCGGCTTCATTTGCCTGTTTTAAAAAATCTTGCAAGGTGTTGTGCATTGTTTTTCCGAAGGAAAAAGACGCCCTACCTCTTACTGGCACCTTGAGGATAAAAGCAAACTTATACTGCAAAGGGCATTTCCTGAAGGCCTCCAACTGGGAGAAAGAAAAGTGTTCCGGCAATCGATACGGAGAGATCCGATCTCCCGAAATTACCGCAATATTAGGAGATCGGATCTCCAAATATCCGGAATTTCGTGTTTCGGATTTCGTGCTTCGTGCTTCGGATTTATCTTGATATCCCATTTCCACTAAAAATCTTGATAATCCTTTTTTTCTGGCCAAGCCGTAATCTTCTGCCGAAGTAAAATAAAGCCCGCATTTAGCCCGGGTCATCGCCACATAGCAGAGCCGCCTTTCTTCCTGCAAATGAATATCTCCTTCGGGCTTGATGTCTTTAATCATGTCTTCCGGCAATTCAATCAAATCCTTGCGCTCAATTGTCGGAAATCTTTTGTCCACCATATTCACCAGAAAAACATATTTAAACTCCAGGCCCTTGGCTCCGTGTATGGTCATAACCCTTATCATGTCCGGGCCCTGTTCCGGGTCAAATTCCAATTTTCCCTGCTCTCCCGATTCCAATTCAAAATTTATTTCTTCCATAAAATTCCTTAAACTGGGCTCTAAAGCCGTTTCTTCAAACGTTTTAATTCTTCTGTAAAATTGATTAAGCAAATCCAGTTGTTCCCTTGCCTCGCCGTAGCCTTTGGCGGAGGCGGGTTTGTCGTCTCTGTTTATCAGATATTTCAAATAGCCGGAATCCTCCAGAAAAGCCGATAATATTTCCAAAACCGGTTTTGAGCCGGCCATTATGCTGTGCTTTTTGATAAGAGCTAAAATAAAAGTAATTTTTTCCAGGGATTTTTTGGAAATTCCCTGGACTAAGGGTAATTCTTCCATGGCCTCATAAAGAGATTTTGTCTGCTTATGGCTGTATTGGGTCAGTTTGGCTATATCTTCATAGGGAATTTCTAAAAATGGGAGATTCAAAACCCGGTAAACTGCCGGGCTTTCATGGTAATTATCCAGAAGCTTGAAATAAGAAATAATGTCCAGGATGACGGGCTTTGAATAAAGCCCCTTTGAAGCCAGAAACTGATAAGGCAAACCCGCTCTTTCCAAGGCCCTGGTAAAAGGGCCGGCGGCATCATTGGCCCTGACCAAAATGGCGAAATCATTGTAGCTTGCCTGCTTGTCTTTTTTCAAAATTTCCAATATTTTCTTTATCGTTTCGTTCACTTCTTCATCTAAGGTCTTAGCGTAAATATGTTCAATGGTGCCTGAACCCTTTTCTTCGGCAATTAACTTTTTATCAATCTTGTTTTTAAACTCAAGCCGGTCGGGATCATTGGCTTTGATAAACTTATACGCCTGATCCAGAATATTCTGGCGAGACCTGTAATTTTTCACCAGCGACACTTGCTTGGCTTTCGGGAAATCTTTTTTAAAATTAATGATATTGGAAAAGGAAGCTCCACGCCAGCGGTAAATCGCCTGGTCGTCGTCGGCGCAAACCGTGATGTTGTTTTTCGGTTCAGCTAATATCTTTACCAGTTCGTATTGGCTGAAGTTTGTATCTTGGAATTCGTCAACCAGAATGTATTTAAACTTCTCTCGGTATTTTTGCAAAATCAGCGGCCTTTTCTTGAATAACTGCAAACAATAATTTATCAGGTCCCCGAAATCCAAAGAGCTGTTTTCCAGAAGCAATCTCTGGTAAACATGGTAAGCATTGGCCACTTCTTTTATTCTTTCCGTTTCAACGTCTTCGGGCGCATCGTCCCTGGTTTTCAACTGTTCGGCGTATTTTAAATAATCTTCAGGGTAAATTCCCTGGTCTTTGCAATGGGAAAAATGAGAAATCAGGGCTTGGATGAATTTTGTCGGGTTACCCAGGGGCTTATAGTAATCAAGGTCGAATTTATCCAGATTTTGGCGGATTAAAAGCCAGCCCGAGGTCGGATTTAAAACCTTAAAATCGGCTGGCAGGCCGATGTCTAAAGCATGGTCTCTTAAAATTCTTTCGCAAAAAGCATGGAAAGTGGAAACCCACAAATCCACGTATCCCAAGGGAAGCAATCTGTCCACCCTCTCTTCCAGCTCCCCGGCGGCTTTGTCGGTAAAGGTGACGGCTAAAATCTCTTCGGGCTTGGCCAAACCTTTATCTATCAGATAAGCTATTCTCTGGGTGATTACCGTTGTCTTGCCAGTTCCCGCCCCCGCCACGATCAAAAGCGGCCCTTTTTCATAGACTACGGCCTCCCTTTGCTCTTTATTTAATTTTTCTAAATTTAATGCCACTATGGTTAACTTAATAAATTTATCTTAAGGATATAATTGGTGACAATATCCATTCACATAAATTATCCATATTTCTTTAAATCCAGAATCTGAACAATCTTTATAATATAACTTCTTTTCATTAAATTCTGAACGGCCCAATTTATACCAACCATTTAAAAGTAAAATTAAATCTGTTTTGGAATCACGTGAATATTTTTTCTTTGAAATAGTTTGAATAAACCATTGTTGGCGCCTTGGTTCTAGAGTATTTATGCGTGTGATTCTTTGAAATTCAGCAGGTTTATTTTTACTCAGTTGTTTATTTATCGATGCGGCCATCTCTGCATCAGCTACTTGGATCTGTAGTTTTAATATTTTTTCAGAATTATTTTTTTCACAAATTAATATATCGACTTCCTCATTTTGTGAAGGTTGATTTTTAGACAAAACGTACTCAATTTTACAAATTTTCTTGAGATATCTGATAAACCTTACGGCTACTGGCAACTCGTTCCATTTATTAGGGTCTTGTTTAAATAAATTCTTTAGATCCGTTATGTTTTTTAATTCAGGAAGTAATTCCGTTAAATCGTTAATGTTTTCTTTAGTAATTCCTTCCATAATTTTATTTCTCAATTATTTTTCTATTTTTTGCTTTAATCAACTCTAAAGTTATCCACAGTTGACACTTTTGCAGGTTCGGTAAATGTTCGGTATACTATAATAATACCAAGCAATATAAGAACGTGTCAATATGCTAACCCCTAAACAAAAAAAGATATTTGAATTCATCAAACGATATCTTAAAGAAAAAGGGTACTCCCCCTCTCTTGAAGAAATGGGGAAACGTTTTAAGTTGGTGAAATCTACTGTTCATCAACACGTGAAAGAGTTGAAAGAAAAAGGTTATCTAAATAAGTTAGATTACCAGGCTAGGTCTATCGAACTAACTAAAAATAGAAGCTCGTCTGATCTAATAAATATTCCCCTACTTGGAACTATTGCCGCTGGCCAACCAATTGAAGCAATAGAAGATAAAGAAACTATTGAAGTTCCAAAATCTCAATTATTTAAGTCGGGAGAACATTTTGCCTTGCGCGTTAGTGGTAATAGCATGATTGATGAGGGAATTTTTAATGGCGACACTGTTGTTATCAGAAAACAACCGGACGCCGAAAACGGCGAAACTGTAGTGGCTTTAATAAATGACAACGAGGTTACCCTAAAAAAGATTTACAAAGAAAAAAATGGATTTCGCCTCCAACCAGCTAATCCAGAGCTTAAGCCAATTTTCACCAAAGAGCTGACTATTCAAGGAAAAGTTGTAAGCGTCATCAGAGATTTTGAAGAATTAAGACGATTGGGAAAAAATATCGGAGGTAATGAGAGAGAAACCGAAAAAAATAGACAATCAATAAAACCATTTGTTCCTTTGATCGGAAAAAACATTTGGTCACGAGGTGTAATTTTTGAAAGAGCAAAACCTTATTTTGAAGATAATAATTTTGTCCTGTATTGTGGGGATTGTTTAAATATCTTAAATCAATTGCCGGCCGACTCTGTTGATATGATATTCGCCGACCCGCCATATAACCTTTCAAATAATGGTTTTAGCCTTCATGCCGGTAAAAGAGTTAGCGTCAATAAGGGAGCTTGGGATAAAAGCAGGGGCTTTAAAGATGATTATGATTTTCACTATAAATGGCTTGGAGCTTGTAAAAGAGTCTTAAAACCGGAAGGATCTCTTTGGGTAAGCGGAACATATCATTCGATTTACCAGTGTGGTTATGCACTTCAATCTCTCGGTTATCATATATTAAATGATATTTCATGGTTCAAACCAAATGGCTCGCCAAATTTAAGTTGCCGTTATTTTACCGCATCGCACGAAACTTTAATTTGGGCGCGAAGAGACAAAAATGCAAAACACCTTTTTAATTACAACTTAATGAAAAATGGTGACTGGCCGGAAGATTTTATAAAAAAACCAAACTTGCAAATGCGCTCGGTCTGGGCAATTTATCCACCTAAAAAATCTGAAAAAGAATTTGGCAAACATCCAACACAAAAACCAATAGAACTTCTAAGGCGGATCATCCTCGCGTCAACAAAACCAAACGCCGTTATTCTCGACCCTTTCACGGGAAGTTCGACAACAGGAATTGCTTCTGAAATAATAGGTAAAAGAAAATTTATTGGAATTGATACTGAACGAGAGTTTTTAGATATTTCAATAAAACGATTTGAGAAAATAAGGCCTAACCTAATATCCTGACAATCAAATCAGTTAAAGCCCGGCACTGCAGCTTGGAGCACTTCTGTATAATGTTTCTTTCCGTCGATATAATCTCTTAATGTGGCGAGGAGATTGCGGAACATATACGCCCCTGGAGTAATTTTTTCATTTTTACAGAAGAGTTCTATAACCATAGCCACATAATCAAGTGAGAGCGTATAGGGCTGGTCCAAACGGGCGTAGCGAGTGGTAATTTCTTCCACGGTCTCAAGTTGATAGTTATTCCTTTCTTGGACAGACGAAAAAGGAGTTGTACGTTTATAATAGTCTATGTAATACTCGACAATTTCACGCACTTCATTTTTATATTCAGGAATCTTCAGCAGTAAATCAACAACCCAAAAAGTATGCGTCGGCGGGCGAAGTATCTTGTCTGACCCTGGGATAAGAATCTTTATCACAAAATCAATGTCCGGCCTCGCCCCGCGACGACCCTGAAATAATCCAACAAGAGTACCGTCTTTTGTTTTGTATGTTTTGAACGCTTCTTTGGACAACCCCTTAACAGATGCCTTCATCTGTCTAAGACTCGTGCCATCAAAATAGTTTTTGTTGTAGACAAAATGTGACTGTGGCATAATTAATACAACCTATCACTTTTGCCAAAGAAGATCAATCACGTCGTGATCCGCAGAAAATAAGTTACATACGAAAAGAGATACGGAATAATTTCTATATTATTACTCTAATTAAAAATTTATGACGCCGAACAAAACATATACCGCAACTATTAAAGTAACTTTTGAAGCCCATGAAAAAGAAAATCCTCGCGCGATTGCCAAACACATGGCTGATTATTACAACGGCATGAGAGGAGTTAACCTGCACGCTTATGGTGTAATGGAAAAACTTATTGAAGAAACTAATAAGCAAGACTATTAAAAGAAGCTCTGCAGGTAAAATGGACTGAGTTATTCTCTCCTTTTTAATTTTTTCCCAGGATATCTAATTGCTATAATGGGTTTCTGCTTTGTTCCCTCAACAATAAATAAAACAGAGCCAGCCAGTTTTTCTCTATAAGGGCATAGAGCCTCTGTTAATTCTTGATATATTTTCTGGGGATTTTTTATCTTTAGTTCTATGATTTTAGACATAAATCATATTTTGATTCTCTCACCTTCGGAATAGGTTGTCAAAATAAAAAAACTACTGTTGAAGTCATTCTTCAACAGACTACTTTATTCTATATTAATGATTTTGTATTCTATTTTGCCGGAGGGGGTGGCAACTTTAACGGTATCGCCTTTTTTCTTATTTAAAAGCGCCTCGCCTAAGGGCGACTTGAAAGAAACTTTATTTTCCAGAATATCCGCTTCTTCGGGCGCTACAATCTGGAACTTGTCTTCCCCGTGAACGGAACTCAAAGAAACGCGAGAACATACCTGCACCTTATTGCTTTCTTTTTTCTCAATTACTTCGGCATTGGCGATTATTCCCTTCAGTTCCCTGATTCTCGCCTCGATAAAGCCCTGCTCGTCTTTAGCGGAATCATACCCCGCGTTTTCCTTTAAATCGCCCTGGGCGATGGCTTCCTTCAACTTTATAGCCACTTCTTTCCTGGCCGTTGTTTTTAAGTGCTCCAGCTCCTTTTTAAATTTTTCCAGCCCCTCCTGGGTTAAATACTTTTTAGCCATATATTACATTTTACTCTTTCGTTTCACCCCGCGCAACCAATAAAAAGAACCGATCAGAGATCGGCTCTTTGGCAAAAATCTACGAACTTGAGGAATTGAGGCAATGGCCAGCTCTTGCCGACCGCTTCGGGATGTTTAATCTTGATTTCCCTCTTTTGTATCAGTTGGAGCGCCACTCCCGCCTGGATCGGCCGATGGTCGATTGAAACAATCTCTCTTCCTGCTTTAACGTCGGCGATGACTTTTTCCATCTCGCCAAAGCGGTTTGTTTCGTGGCTGGCCACGCTGGAAAATAATTTTTCTCCATCTTTCCTGCTCATCAATCCTAACGCCCGGGCCAAGCAATAATCTTCCGAATGTTCGGGCCGCCAAGCTGTTTTGCTTGTTTTAAGCATATCAATAACTGCCACTGCTTGACGCAAAATCGTCTCGTCGTGCCGTGGCTCCCAATATTGGCCCGCCCTTCTCTGTGTCAGCCAATGGTCAATTGCGTCGTAAGTCACCTTAAGTTTAACCGGAGGATTTTTTATTCTCATACCAGCCCTATAAATCAGCCACCTGTAAAGATATGCCGCGCTTGCCCATTGGGAAGTCCCGCCGTCTAACAGCAGAAGCTCTTTGGTTTTTTGATTGATAACTTTTCTGGGCTCATCTGTTATCGGCCGGCTTAAGAGCGACCCGCGCTTGATGAATATTTTGCGATCTTCGGCAACCCAGGAGTGATATATGAAAAACCGGTAAAGAGTGGCCGACTCTCCGACATCAATATCCTGCCCGCCGTTTTTCCAAGCCGTTAACACCCGGCTCAACGATTCTAAATCGCTGGAAAGATTGTTTTTTTCTCTTTCCAGAAATTCGAATATGCCGGCCTTCCTCCGGAAAAAATCAAGGTATCCCATCCTGATAATCCATGATTTGTCCCAGGGAATGCATCCCAGCCCAATAAGCCGGGCTTCTATATCAGATAATGCCATTTTCGCCTCCCTTTCTAAATTATTTGTAAGGTCCTGCTAATAGTGGATAATAACAATTTATAATAATAAAACAAGCATGAAAAAATCCCCGGTTAAGGGGACTTTTTCTGTTATCTCTGTGAGATTTACCAGTTTCTGCCTCCGCGATCTCCTCCGCCTCCGAATCCGCCCTCTCTCGGAGCTCTGGGCTCCATAGGACGGGCTTCGTTCACGGTGACATTTCTGCCATCGAGATCCTTGCCATTGAACATTTCAATGGCTTTCTTGGCTTCATCTTCGGTAGACATCTCCACGAAACCAAACCCTTTGGAACGGCCGGACACCTTGTCCATGATAATGACAGCCGATTCCACAGTTCCTGCTTTGGAGAAAGTATCTTTCAGAGTATTTTCGGTGGTGTCAAAAGACAATCCGCCGACGAATAATTTCTTTGCCATGTTGTTTTTTACTAAATAATAATCTGTGAGCAAGCCGACTAACTTACTGACCGCTTAACTCTACCACACTCCTGTAAAATAAACAAGCCCTATTTCTATTTCAACAGCTTACCTTCTCTATTTATCTCCCCGTTGAAAATCCTGGTTGAGGAAATGGGCTTTCCGTCTTGGGCTAGAATAAAATCTATTTTCACAATTTCCATGGGCTTTTTATTCAACTTCTGGCGCTCCCGGTTTATCATAACCGCAGTATCGTATGTTTCCGGAGAAACGACTATGTAATCGAAATCTTCCCGTAAGGTCGGGCCGAATTTATCATTTATTTCAATAATTCTTGCCTTCTTCCATTCTTTTTCTATCCAATTTTCCAATTCTTTTTTCCTGTCTTTATAATTCCCGACCTCCCTGTTTTTTAGGTTTTTAGCCATCTCGTCTGAAACCAGGCCGATGGTCACCTCTCCTAATGGAAACGCCCCCGAAAGCAGAGCCCTGTGCCCGGCATGCAAAAAATCAAATGTCCCCCCGACAATTACTTTTTTAGCGAACTTTTTCATAAAAAAGTGAAGCTGAAGATGAGGCGAATGCCTCATCGCCTATTTTATTCCAAGTATTTCTTCCCCCTCAATTTTTCCGGCAAAAAAGATTCCTTGGAATATTTTTCGTAACCCTTGCCGTAATCCAGCTCTTCCATAAGGTCGGTTACGGCATTTCTTAATTTTAAAGGTATGGGCAGGTTTCCGTATTCTTTAACGTCTTTCATTGCCGCCATAAAAGCATTGTAAGACCGCCTGTCTTTTTTGCACTGGCACAAATAGCAAACTCCGTGAGCCAGATTTATCCCGCATTCTGGCAATCCAATTGTTTCCACGGCCCGGAAAACATCATTTGCCACCAGCAGGGCCGCAGGATGCGCCAAGCCCACGTCTTCTGAAGCGAAAATAACCATGCGTCTCGCTATGAATTTTGGGTCTTCTCCGGCATCAATCATCCTGGCCAAATAATACAAGGCGGCATCGGGCTGGCTCGCCCTCATGCTTTTGATGAAAGCGGAAATGGTATTATAATGCTCTTCTCCCACTTTATCATATCTTAAAAATTTTGACTGCAGGGCATTTTTTAAATTTTCCTTGGTGATTTTTTTATAAAGTTCGCTGGTATTTTCCAGTATGCTTATCGCCTGCCTGGCGTCGCCGTTGGCCATGTTGATAACCCAATCCTCGGCCTCTTTATCCATTTTCAATCCCGTCCTTTTGATGATGGCCCGTATATTATCTTCTGAGAGCTCGTTTAAAACAAAAACCCGGCATCTGGAAAGCAAGGCCGGAATGACTTCAAAGCTCGGGTTTTCCGTTGTCGCGCCGATAAGCGTTATCTCCCCTCTTTCAACATAAGGAAGTAAAAAGTCCTGCTGGGCTTTGTTAAAGCGGTGGATTTCGTCTAAGAACAAAACCTTGGGCAAACCGTTAGAATTCTCTTGTAATATATTTTTAATGTCCGCCTTTCCTGCTGAAACCGCAGATAATTCATAAAGCTTGGCGTTCAAACTTTTAGCGTATATTTTAGCCAAGGTTGTCTTGCCCGACCCCGGAGGCCCCCAAAAAATAAAAGAAAATAAATGCTTCTTTTTAATAGCAATGTTCAAGGGCTTTCCATCCCCCACCAAGTGCTCTTGGCCAAAAAATTCCTCCAAGGTTTTCGGCCTTATTTTTGAGGCTAAGGGTTCCACTATTTTATGCTTTTAGCAATAACTGCTAAATCTGATTTTGATATTTCTTTTTTTGTATCCGCCAGTTTTTTGAATTCTAAAAACACTTTTCCCAGTTCTTCTGGGGAAAACTGGTAGCCCATTTGTCTTAACTTAAAATCCAGGGCGTGCCGGCCAGAATGCTTGCCTAAAATCAAACCGCCTTGGGTAAAACCGACGTCTTCCCCGCGGATAATCTCATAAGTTTCTCTTTTCCTTAAAATTGCGTCCTGGTGCACGCCCGCCTCGTGTCTGAAAGCATTCGCCCCGACGATTGCTTTGTTAGGCGCAATGGAAAATCCCGTCAATTTGCTCACTAATTGCGAAGTTTTGTAAATCTGCGACTTATTGATGTTTGTTTTCAGATTATTGAAAATATCTTTTCTCGTATCTAAGGCCATAACCACTTCTTCCAAAGAAGCGTTCCCTGCCCGCTCGCCAATTCCATTGATAGTGCACTCAACCTGCCTAGCTCCGCTTTTTACCGCTACCAAGGAATTGGCCGTCGCCAAGCCCAAATCATCATGGCAATGCGCCGATATGACCGCCTTATCGATATTGGGAACTTTTTCCTTAATCAATTTGATTAAATCGGCATATTCCCAGGGCGCAGAATACCCCACCGTATCCGGAATATTTATAGTGGTGGCTCCCGCATCAATCGCGCTTTTAATGATTTTAAATAAAAATTCCCTTTCGGTGCGGGAAGCGTCTTCGGGTGAAAACTCAATATCGGAAAAATATTTTTTGGCGTATTTTACCGACCGAATTGCCAAATCAAAAATTTCCTCTTTCGTTTTCTGGAATTTATACTCCATGTGAATATTGGAAGTGCCCAGAAATACGTGCATGCGGGCGTTCTCGGATTTTTTCAAAGCATCGTAAACAGCATCCATATCTTCTTTTATCGCCCTGGCCAAGCCGCAGATAATCGGCCCCTTTACGGATTTTGCGATTATTTTTACCGCCTCAAAATCCCCTTTTGAGGCAACGGGAAAACCGGCCTCAATCACGTCCACGCCTAAATCCCGCAAAGCCAAAGCAACTTCCAGCTTTTCAGTTCGCGTCAAAGAGGCGCCCGGCGCCTGCTCGCCGTCTCTTAAAGTCGTATCAAAGATAATCACCCTGTCATTCATATCCTCTATTTTACTGCGTCCGTCATATGTTGACAACTTTCTCCCACGGAAGATTCTCTTTGCCGAAATGCCCGTAAGCCGCGGTCTGCAGATAAATCGGCCTTAATAAATCCAATTTTTCGATAATCGCCCTGGGCCTGAAATCAAATTTTTCTTTTACCAGTTTGCTCAAACTTTCGCCCTTTTCATTTATCGCCTCCACCATCAGGGGCTCCACTCTTCCTATGGCATAAGCGACGGAAACCAGGCATCTTTTTGCCAGATTATTGGCAACAATATTTTTGGCCGCAAAACGGGCCATATAAGCGGCAGACCGGTCAACTTTTGTGGGATCCTTGCCCGAAAAGCACCCGCCGCCGTGAGGAATAATTCCTCCGTAAGTATCAACCATTAGTTTTCTGCCCGTTAATCCGGTGTCGGCATAAAATCCGCCTTGCACGAATTTTCCGGTCGGATTAACCAAGATTTCAATGCCGGAAATATCTCCAACAATCGGTTTAATCAAGTGTTCCGTCAGAAGTCCGCGGATAAAATTCTGGTCAACTTTTTCATCGTGCTGGCAGCTCACCAAAACGGTTTTGATTTTTCCCTGGTCAACCGTTACCTGGGTTTTGCCGTCGGGCTTCAACCAGGAAAATTCCGGATTTGTTCTGCGCAATATTTCCAGACCCTTGGCCAGTTTATGGGCGAAAACAACGGCTTTGGGCATAAATTCTTGCGTTTCATCATCGGCAAAACCGTACATAATCCCCTGGTCTCCAGCGCCGCCCTCGTCAACTCCCAGGGCGATGTCCGGGGACTGCTTGATAATGTTGGTGGTAATTTCCAGATTATCATCGTGCCCGATGTCGCGATAAACCTTGCAAGCCGTTTCTTTAAAATCAACTTTGGCATTAGTCGTTAATTCCCCGCAGATGAATAAAAACCCGTGACTACCCATGGAATTTATAGCCACCCGGCTTTTGGGATCCTGAGCCAGGCACGCGTCAACTATGGCATCGGAAACCTGGTCGCAAATTTTATCTGGATGCCCGGAGGTGACGCTTTCCACTGTATATGTTTTTGAATTGTATTGCATTACTTTTTCCCCAACTTTAATCCCTGCCAGGACATAAAACCAGCGCCCGCTAACCCTGTCCAATTAATCCAAATCGGGATCGACCACCCAGCCATTACCGCCGACCAGCCAAAAATAATTCTGGACAAATGAATCAAGGACACTAAAAGAAAAATAATTCCCGCTAAAAGTGAATAATTTTTTTGAGACATATATTTATAATTTTTAAAGCTAAAACCATTCGGCCTTTTCTTAACTTTACCATAAAAATCATTTATTTTGTAAATAAAAATAGGGGTACTCATAGAATACCCCTATTCGCCATATATTATCTTACTATTTCCTGCCAGCAGACGTTGGCATTGTCCAGGATGCGCTTAAAGTCAACGCCGCATCCCTTAGAAAGATACTGCTTGAAGAGCCAGCAAAGCCCCAAGTACATTCCCATCCGCTTATCCACCCGGTAAATTTCCAGCAGTTGTTCCTTGCTTTGGATATCAGCCAGGTTAACGTTCCGGACCGCTATTTTTTGAACCTCATTTAAGCGGCGCAGACCAGAGACAAATACGCCCTCCATAGGATCGGCAAAACGGTTTACGAATTTTCCGCTGCCTGCCGGCTCCTCTACGCTTTTTTTCGCCATATCGGCAAGCGTTATTATAATTAAAGGCAGGGCCGTTCTGGCAATTTCTGCCAAAAGATTTGGCGCGTTTAGAATTGCCTCCCAGTTGTCAGGCGTAGCCCCCAAGATAGGCGCTCCTGCCTCCAAATGATAATAGGCAATACTGCTAAAGTCCCATTCAAAATCAAGGAAGCTTAGTATCTGCATACCCTCGGTGCCGTGTATCCATGGATGGTGAGAAACGTACCGGCCGATATCGTGAACCAGGCCAAAAATCTCCAGTTTATTTTGCCAGTCAGTATTCTTCGGATGCAATTGCTCGGCAAATAATCTTGCCAGAATAGCAACCTGGTCGGCATGTTCTTGGCATGAAGAGTTCCAGGGACGCCTTTTGGGATCGGGAATTACCGCCTCCTCTATGGACTGCAGTGCAAGAATAACAGAGCGCGCGTTCTTCACGTCCTGCTGGGAAAAACCTTCTCGCCGGAGAAAATCATACGAACCCTTAGCCAGAAACCTTTCGGCTAATTTATTTCGGATTGAATTTATCTCCTTCGGCGTAATCGTGGGCTTCCCTTCAAAAGCCGCGGGGCTCTTTCCCCATTCAGTATTAAGAGCATTGGCCTTGTCAATGAGCTTTTCTCTCGCACCGGAAAAATTAAACCTTTCCAATCGTCTCCTCCTTTACAATCAATCTTTAATTTTTATGAACTAGAATAACGGAATATTAATATACCATAATAATGTCAAAGAGTCAAATAAAATAAATCGGCTAAAAAAATGCCCGGGAAAAGCAAAAAGCTAATCCCGGGACTGGTTTAGGCCGCTTTTGCGGCCATGCGAGAGGATAAAAATGATTCTGAATCTCTCTGTCTTTCGCCCCTGTGATCATAAATAAGGATACTATGTTCGCATCCCGGCTTAGCCTCTTTTTGGACAGCCGAAATGATACGCTCGGCGATCATTTGAAGATCGTCTCCATCCTCGTACTCAACAAAATTGTTTACCCCACAATGGTGGCAAATCCAGATAAAGAAAAGGCCGGAAGCCCTCTCTTTTGCTTCAGCAAGGAGATTGCTGACATATTCTTTCAATGTCGGCGGTTTTACTCTCAGTTTTGTCACCGAATCCTGAATGGTTAGGGCAATTGTCGCGCCCGGCTTGATTTTTTCCCATTCGTAAGAAGGAAAATCAATCTCGGAAAGTTCGTGCCGTCTTCTCTTTCCGTCCTTCTCATCAATAACGACCATGAATCCCGGGAACATTTGGACGGTCTTCACTTTGATAATTTCTTGACGTCGGTTAAACTTAACATTCAAGATACTTTTCATTATCGCCTCCTATTGCGTTATTTTGTCCAAAGACCTATAAACTATTATAATATGGTTTTTTAAAAAAGTAAAACAATAAACCCCGAACCTGCCGCCGTGCTGAAAATTGACACAAAAATGTCATCTAACGAAAGAGCTTTGTCTAATAACTCTTTTCCACCGGATAAAACAATACTGGCTGTTATTGCGGCTGTCAATGAAAAAACAAAGGTGGCGCCCAAAAGAAATCTGTAAAGAGAAAAAATCATCACCATAAACAAAATGATTATGCCAAACTTGAAAAAATGATGATAAATGCGCCCGAACTTGAAGAAAAAATTAATCGGTGATGCTTTTTCGTGAATATATTTTTCAGGATCTCTCTTTAAAAACAGCCATCCCAAAATGGCCATTAAAATCAAAATAATTGTCGCTATCCAAACTAACATAATTATTTACTATGAGCTGGGAGGGTAGGAATCGAACCTACATACCGGGTTTCAGAGACCCGTATCCGACCATTAGATGACCTCCCAAAAAAATTAATACTGCCTAAATTTCAACAATTTTTTTATTTTATATACTTCTTCTTTTTTTGAAACTTGAATTTTATACTTACTTTCGTGCGGATGAAATCCTAAAATTTTTACTCCCCTATAAACATTTTTGAGTAACGATTTGTTTCTATTACTAAATAAAAATTTATAAGTGTATGTCGGCTTATGGATACAGAAACTGCCTTCCGCCTCATATAATCCCCGAAGATATCTTATTAAGTACTCTTTATTTTTCAATATCCAATTTGGAGTTTGAAAATTAATTTTTCTTTTGCTTCCCGAGGGAAGGCCCATCCTTTTACTTATATTTTTTTCATATATTCTAATTTTTACACAGCCACCGTACGGCTTGCCGATGGTAGCCTTTTTAGAAAATATCTTTTCAATCAGCAAGGAATATCTTCGTATGAACCCCTTATTTTTAGCATTACTCGCAATAGTTAATCCTTCTGTTCGTGGAAACTTGAAAATATTTCCATCCCCAAGAATTACCCCAATTAACTCGGCCAAATTTCCGCTTTGTTTAAGTGCGGGATAACTTGATTTAATCTTGCCAAGTTTCTTCATCCTCTCTCGCCATTTCATAAAATTATCTATTTTTTTCCTTTTAAATGTCCTTGCCATCTTCGCCACGCCCGGATGAGTTTCTTTCGTAAATCCTTTGCTCCAAGAAACAGGTCTTTTCTTTAAGCTTTCTCGCCATTTTTTATATCTTAAATCGTTATGGGGTAAAAGATTTGGTAATAATGAAAAAGGTGACTTCATTCCTTAATCATAACATGAATTTCTTAAAATTACTACCATTAGGCGATACCGTGGTGTAATATTTTAAAATTATATTTTCAAATATTTTCTGATGGCTATCAAGCTGGAAATTGAACCCAAGGCAATGCCCGTGGCAAGCTGAATAAATAATATAAATCCGAAATTGCTCCAGAACATCTTAAAAATATTCAAGTCGGGCAGGAAGACCTGCACTTTTGGGCTGAACAGCCAGGCAATGAAAAACAAAACCAAAAGAGAGATCAAAGCTGATATTATCCCGGCAATGGCCCCCTGGGCTAAGAAAGGCCCGCGGATGAACCAGTTTGACGCCCCCACCAGCCGTTGGATTTTTACTTCTTCCTGAAAATTATAAATTGCCAGCTTAATAGTATTAAAAGTAATCAAAATAGCAATAGCAATTAAAATCAAGGAAAATAATATGCCGGTTTTCCCCAAAAAGGAAGTGATGGAAAAAATCCTTTCAATGACATTTTGCCTCTGGCTGTAATCAACCTTTTCAATAATATCGGTGAGATTCAAATTATCCAGATAACCGGCAACTGCCTGGTATTGGTCAGATTCCTTGGCCTGAATCCTTAAAGAAGCCAAAAAGGGGTTTCCACCCAGCTCCCTTATGGAATCCATCAAAACGGGGTTATCCGCGTATCTTTCTTTAAATTCTTCCAGGGCCCGGTCTTTGGAAATGTAAACTATTTCTTTGACCTCGGGCATTTTTGCCATTTCCTCTTGAACCTGCAAGATATCTTCTTCTAAAGCAATCTCTTGGAAATAAACCGAAATATCGGCCTTGCTCTCTAAAGAATCAATCAGAAACTGGCTGACTCTTCCTGATAAGAATAAGGAGCTTGCCAGTAAAATGGCGACAGTCAAAATAAAAATCGTGGCAAAAACCTGGCTACCATCGCCAATCAACCCCCGATAACCCAAATAAATTATTCTCTTTAACGAATTGAACATAATGCGAATGATACGAATTTTTATCCGAATAATACGAATATCCTTCGATAAACTCAGGATGGTGAGCCCGTCGAACCATTCGCAGCATTCGGATAAGTATTTGTAGAATTCGGATTATTTACAGTATAAATCTGCCCTCTTCTTCGTCTCTTATTATTTTTCCTTTATCCAAAGAAATCACTCTTTTGCCGATGGAATTGATTGTTTCTTTGTTATGGGTGGCTAAAACCACGGTTGTGCCCATTTCATTGATTTTTAATAAAAGCCGAATGATTTCCAAGGTATTGTAGGGGTCAAGGTTCCCAGTGGGCTCGTCGGCTAAAATGACTTCCGGCCTGTGGATAAGGGCCCTGGCAATGGCCGCCCGCTGGGCTTCGCCCCCGGATAACTCCCTCGGAAAATGGTTTGCCCTCTCCGTTAATCCCACTATTTCCAAAACTTTAGGCACGTCTCTTTCAATGTCTTTTTTTCCGGCTCCGATAACCTCCATAACGTAGGCGATATTTTCAAAAACGGTTTTGGAGGGAAAAAGCTTGTAATCCTGGAACACGGCGCCTATCTGCCTTCTCAAATACGGCAAATGCTCGGATTTTATTTCGCAGATATTATGTCCTTGGAAAAAAATCTGGCCTTGGGTCGGCTTTTCTTCAGCCAATAAAAGCTTCAGCAAGGTGGTTTTTCCCGCCCCGGACCTGCCGGTGATGGAAACGAATTCCTTGGGCTTTATCTCCAAAGAAATTTCTTCCAAAGCCGTGATTTTCTCGTCGTTATTTAAGTGGGGAGTATAAATTTTAGTTACTTTGTCAAACTTAATCATATTTTTATCTCCGCTGCAATAAACTCTTCCAAGTCACCGTCTAAAACTTTGTCAGGGTTTGATGTCTCAACATCAGTCCTCAAATCTTTAACCTGCTTATAGGGGTGCAGGACGTAATTCCTTATCTGATTACTCCAACTGGCGGAAATCTTTTCTCCTTTTATTTCTTTTAACTTTTCCTGCCTGCTTTCTTTCTGAAGACGGTAAAGTTTTCCCAACAGTATTTTCATTGCCTGGTTTTTATTGTCGCCCTGCAATCTCTCCGATTGACAGGTAACTATAATGCCCGTGGGCAAATGGGTAATTCTGACCGCGGTTTCTTTTTTATTGACATATTGGCCTCCGGGGCCTGAAGAGTGATAAGAATCAATCTTTAAATCCTCGGGCCTTATCTCCCCGACCGAGTCGGGTCCGCCTTGGGCGGAAATTTCCGGAAGAACCTCGACCAAAGCAAATGAAGTGTGGCGCAAAGATTTTGCCGAAAAAGGAGATATTCTGACTAATCTATGAACTCCGGTCTCATTTCTTAAAAATCCGTAGGCAAATTTTCCTTTAATCTCCACTGCCGCTGACTTTGTGCCGATTCTGCCTTCTGGCCCGCCAGGCAAGCCGAATGACTGCTCCAATATTTTATTTTTAAATCCCTTCTTTCCAGCATATCTCTGGTACATTCTCAAAAGCATTGTTGCCCAGTCCTGGGCGTCCTGGCCTCCGGCGCCTGAATAAATTGACAAAATAGCGTTTCCTTTGTCGTATTTTCCGGAAAGAAAAATTCGCGATTCCATTCCTTTCAGGTCTTCTTCTGTTTTTATTGATTCAAAATCAATGATTTCTTGCCGCAAATCCGACAATTCTTTTGTAATTCTTACCGCCTCTGTCTGATTTTCCCAGAGACCGGGCTTTTGTATTTCTTTTTCTAAAAAGCCGAGCTTTTTTTTCTTATTTTCTACGTCAAAGACGGTCCGCCAAATGGCGGAGCTTAGTTTTCAATTCCTCA
>Ga0209541_10004629_pt1 | contig 24323 bp, 28 predicted proteins | sample RifCSPlowO2_01_FD_184027 | JGI IMG/M metagenome (GOLD analysis project Ga0209541, IMG submission 184027) | Groundwater microbial communities from Rifle, Colorado - Rifle CSP2_plank lowO2_0.1 (SPAdes) (version 2) | ecosystem: Environmental > Aquatic > Deep subsurface > Groundwater | place... | reverse complement strand
AAGACATTAAATCGCGATTGGCTCGGCTTATCCTTTGGGAGAAAAACTTACGGCCGCTATGCGGGGCAGGGACTTATTGAGCGGTTTGCCAAAAGAAGTGGAAGTGGATGACAGAGATATTAGAAAAGCCCTAAGCCGTTCAGTTAAAACTTTAGTTGAGGCCGTTAAGGGGAGCATTGAGCAAGCGCCGCCGGAATTAGTGGCTGATATTATGGAACGGGGCATTACTCTCGTGGGCGGCGGCAGTCTTTTAAGGGGGCTGGACCAGTTAGTGGCCGAAGAAACAGAGATGCCAACTAAAGTCGCGGAAGATCCGTTAACGGCCGTGGTTCGCGGGGCCGGCGTGGTTTTGGAAGACGTTGACGCCCTTAAAGATGTTTTGGTCAGTACGCAATATGAAGAACCGCCCAGATAAATATGCCAGAACTTCCCGAAGTTGAAACAATTAAAAGACAATTAAACGGAAAGATTAAAGACAAGAAGATCAAAAAAGTTGAAGTCCGTTTAAGGAAAATTGTTAAGTATCCTTTAAAAAAGTTTAAAAAAATAGTTGAAGGAAGCAAGATTATTAACATTGCTCGTCGGGCCAAGTTATTGATTATTGAATTATCAAATGGATACGACTTGGTTATCCATTTAAAGCTCACCGGCCAATTGATATTTAACGGCCAAATTAACAAATACTCTCATCTTATTTATTATTTTACTGACGGTGATTATCTGCTTCACAATGATTTGAGGCAGTTTGGTTTTGTTAAAGTGGTTCCTCAAAAAAAATTAAATAAATTTTTAGCTAAAGAAAATTTTGGTCCGGAGCCATTAGAAAAAAATTTTACTCTTGATCTGTTCAAACGATTATTAGCTAAAAAACCAAAAGCAAAAATCAAACCCCTTTTAATGGACCAAACTTTCATTGCCGGCTTGGGAAATATTTATTCAGACGAAGTTTTATTTTACGCCAAGGTCAAACCAATAAGAATTGTTAAAACCTTGAAGCCCGAAGAAATTAAAAAAATTTATCAGGGTATTAAAAAAATTTTACCCAAAGCCATTAAGCGTCAGGGCACTTCGGTTGACATGTATCTGACCGCCGAGGGCAAAGAAGGAACATACGCGTCTTTATTAAAAGTTTACGGCCGTTGTGATGAACCTTGTTTTGTTTGTAAAACTAGAATTAAACGACTTAAACTTGGCGGCCGTTCCGCGCATTTTTGTCCCAAGTGTCAGAAATAACATGACCAAAATTCTAAAATTCCCCAAAGGTTTTTTATGGGGCGCGGCCACTTCGGCTCACCAAGTTGAAGGCGGGAATAAAAATGAGTGGTGGGCTTGGTCTTATAAAAAAAGCAAAATGGATATTTTGGGAATTAAAGTTCAGATTTCTAAAACCGGCCGGGCCGCTGACCATTACAATTGCTATGAAGAAGATTTTAATTTGGTTAAAAAGCTAAACCAGAACGCTCACAGATTTTCCATTGAATGGTCGCGCATAGAACCAAAAGAGGGGCAATTTAATTTTAAAGAACTTAAACATTACCAGAATGTCATCAGAGCTTTAAAAGAACGAAATATTATTCCCTTTGTCACTTTACATCATTTTACATGCCCGATTTGGTTTTATAGAAAAGGCAATTGGCTTAATAAAAAATCTCCGGATTATTTTAACCGCTATGTTGAATTTTTCATTAAAAACATTAAAGAAGAAGTTGATTTTTATATTACCATAAACGAGCCAATTAATTACGCTTCCTGGTATTTGCCGCTTCAAGGAGCTTATCAGGGGAATAAATGGCCGAACCTTTTGGATATTTTAAGAGCCATAAAAAATTTAATTAAAGCTCATCAGAAAGCTTATAAGACGCTTCATCAGTACGGCCCTAAAAATATTCAAGTCGGGATTGCCAAAAACAATATTTTTTTTGACGGTCGGCCCAAAATTTTAGTTTCTTTGGCTGATTGGTATTGGAACAGGATGTTTTTAGATAAGATTAAAAATGAGCAGGATTTTATCGGCCTTAATTATTATTTTCACAGCCGAATAAAACCGGGCTTTAAAAATCCGAAAAACTGGATTAATCAAAATGAAAATAAAATTGTTTCTGATTTGGGATGGGAAATTTATCCTGAAGGAATTTATCATGTACTAAAAGATTTAAAAAAATACCAAAAACCGATTTATATCACTGAAAACGGCTTGGCTGACGAAAAAGACAAATTAAGAGAAAATTTTATAAAAGACCATTTATATTGGATACACAAGGCGATTGGGGAGGAAATTGATATTCGCGGTTATTTTCACTGGTCATTAATGGATAACTACGAATGGGAAAAAGGTTTTTGGCCAAGGTTTGGTTTAATTGAAATTGATTATAAGACTTTGGAAAGGAAAATCAGGCCGAGCGCGGAAGTTTATGCCAAGATTTGTCAGGAAAACGCGGTTTTTATGTAATTTTAACTTATGAACTGGTTAATTATTTCAATCATCGCTTATTTATTTTTGACCATTACTTTGATTATTGAGCGGATTCTTTTAACCAAATCAATTCCCCATCCTTTAGTCTACGCTTTTTATGTTGGTTTTTTAAGTGTTTTTATTTTGGTTTTGGCGCCTTTTGGTTTGATAGTGCCCGGCTTTTGGCAGATTTTAATCAGTTTACTGACCGGTTTATTATATCTTTTTGGTTTGATAGTTTTTTATCAGGCCATTCGTCAATACGAAGTTTCAAGGGTGGTGCCGATGGTCGGCAGTTTAGAGCCGATTTTTACTTTAGTTTTGTCATTTGTCTTTTTAGACGAACGATTAAGTTTTTGGCAAATCACCGCTTTTTTTGTTTTGGTTATCGGCGGAATTTTTATTTCTCTTGAAAAAGGAGCGATCGGTTATTTAGTCAGGAGTTGGGGACTGGTTCTTTTAGCCGCTTTTATCTTTGGTTTATTTTATGTTTTAAGCAAATATATTTATTTAAATCAGCCTTTTATAAGCGGTCTTATCTGGGGTCGTTTGGGCAGTTTTTTAGGCGCTTTAATTTTACTTTTATTGCCTCAAACCAGAAAAATAATTTTCGGTGTTTCCGGAGCCGTAAAGCAAAAAACGAAAATCAGTCTTATTTTTCTTTCTTCTTTTATTTTGGCCGCTCTGGCGCTTTTCTTTATTCATTACGCGGTTTCTTTGGGGAGCGTCAGCTTGGTCAAGGCGCTTCAGGGGGTTCAGTATATTTTCCTTTTGCTGATGGTTGTTTTTTTGGCCAAAAAATTCCCCCGGCTTTTAGAAGAAAAAATCACCAAAGCCGCGATTATCCAAAAATTAGCCGCTATTTTATTGATTAGCTTGGGCTTGGGCATTTTAGCCATAAGTGGGTAAAAATATGCAAACAAAGAAAAATTTAATTAGTTTGGCACGGGTTTTTTTGGCGATTTTTATCGCTTTATTAATATTTACGGCGGGATTTTTGGCGTATCTAATGATTGGCAAAGCAGAGCCGGCAGAAGAAATAATTTTTGGCGTAACTTTTAGTCAGCCCTTTGCTATAAAAATGGGCTTAAACTGGCAGAAAACCTATTTGGCGATTCTTGATGACTTGAAAGTAAGAAATTTGCGTTTAGTCGCTTATTGGCCGGAAATTGAAAAACAAGACGGAGAATATTCTTTTAATGATTTGGATTGGCAGATTAATGAGGCGGAAAAAAGAAACGCAAAAGTTATTTTAGCCATTGGCCGGAAATTGCCTCGTTGGCCCGAATGTCATATTCCGGGCTGGGCCGGGAAATTAAGCGAAGAAGAACAGCAGGAAAAAGTCCTTTTATTAATCATTGAAATTATTGAACATTATAAAAAAAGCCAAAACATTAAAGCTTGGCAGATTGAAAACGAACCGTTTTTTGAAAGCTTTGGCGAATGTCCGGCCTTGGACAAAAATTTCTTAGACCAAGAAATCGCTTTGGCGAGAAATTTAGATAATCGGCCGATTGTCATTACGGCCAGCGGGGAATTAAGCCCTTGGATTAACGAGGCCAAGAGAGCGGATATTTTAGGCACTACGCTTTATCGCGTTGTCTGGAATAAATATCTCGGCAATTTTCGCTATCCATTTCCCCCGGTTTTTTATCAAAAAAGAGCTGATTTAATTAAAAAATTTTTTGGACTTCAGGAAATAATTATGGTTGAATTGGCCGTTGAGCCATGGGGTAGAACCTTGCTTTATGAATTGCCTTTAGAAGAGCAATTCCAATCAATGAATTTAGAAGAATTTAAAAAGACAATTCAATACGGGAAAGAAACCGGTTTTAAAGAAGTTTATCTATGGGGCGCGGAATGGTGGTATTGGCTAAAAACAGCCCAAGGAGATAACGCTATTTGGGACGAAGCTAAAAAATTGTGGGCGGAATAGATTTTCCAAATATTCTTGTATATTTTTATAAAGATTGATAAACTAAAATCAGTAAACGATTATTAGTAATTTCACAAATAGTAATTCCACAAACTTCATTTATACCGCAACCCATTAGACGAAATTATTAAATTGCTTTTAAATTAAAAATATGACAATTGAAGTGGGTCAAACAGATATTTGTCCTCATTGTAAGACCGCTAATAGATTTGAGTATGTTAAAGATAGTTCTGGATTCACCGTAAATCTTAATAGTTTAATAGGTAAAAATGAGGGCCGTTATTCTCTAGAATTATGTCGTTGCACTAATTGTGGTGATATTATAATTCATTTTAACGAAAGAATGATTTATCCTCTCGGATCCACTCGGCCGCCGTGTCCAAAAGAGGTGGAAATTGTGAACGAAAATATTTCTGATGACTATAAAGAAGCATGTTTGGTTGAACAGTATAGTAAAAAAGCTGCGGCAGCTTTAGCGAGAAGATGTTTACAAAATATGTTACATGATCAAGGCATTAAGAAAAATGATTTAAATAAAGAAATTGATGAGGTAATGACAAAACTACCTTCACATCTTAGTGCGGCAATAGACGCTATAAGAACAATAGGTAACTTTGCCGCACACCCAATTAAATATCAAAACACGGGCGAGATAGTTGAAGTAGAAAAAGGGGAAGCTGAATGGTCACTTGATGTTTTGGAACAGCTTTTTGATTTTTATTACGTAGCGCCAGAAAAATTAAAAGTTAAGCGCGGTGAATTAAACAAAAAACTTCAAGCTACAGGAAAGCCAAATTTAAAATAATTTAAAAGCAATTTAATAACCCTTACTTCTATCGTCGCTCAGAAAACGATTTAAATAAATACATTTTATGCTAAAATAAAGGCATAGAAATAAATGTTATAAAATATGTTAGATAATCTTATTTTGAACAAAAAATCAATAGAAAGTATTTATAAAACCATTAGTGAATACCACGAAAAATACTTAAAGCAATTTGGGGTTAAATTACCAAAACTTTACGCTTCAAAAGGTAAATTTACAAAAGACGCATTAGTTTTGGTTTATTTAGCTTACGACTACCCCAAAACCAGAAAAGTCAGTAAAGAAGAGCTTACCAAATTTGTCAGAAGTTATTATCCAGATACTAACGATGTGCAACAAGCGCGACATTTAGGTGCTCAAGCTGGCTGGTGGATAGCCGCGGGCGGTAGAGATAATATTGTTTTAAAAATAAAAAGAGGGATATATCAACTTTACACATTGGAACAGCCTTACCCCGGATTTAAGAAAGGTCACAGAATAACTGAAACCGGTGATTGGGATAAAATAAAAGAAAGATATAATTATCGTTGCGCCACTTGCGGCTCGCAGGAAAATAAACCCCATTTCCACTGGCCGGCGACAAAAACAATTTTGCAAAAAGCGCATATAGATCCGAACAAACCTTTAGTTGCCGGAAACATAATTCCGCAATGTCAAAAGTGTAATAGGGGTGATAGAAACAGATGGGTTTATGATGATAAGGGTAGAGTTATAAAATTGGCAGACGCAAATTTCGTTAGAAATTTTGATAAAGAAGTAAGAGAAAAAATTTATAGGATATTATATAAGGAATTTAACGGGAAAAATCCCAATTCAAAAAAGTAATTTATGAAAAATAAGAAATTCATAAATAAAATTATTTGTGCGGATACGTTAGAATTACTTCCTCAAATTGAGGAAAATTCTATTGATGTTGTTTTAACTGACCCGCCATATTTTTTAGATAAATTGGATAACAACTGGAATTATAAGGAAGTTTCTAACCAAAACAATCAATACATAATAAAATCCTTACCCGCTGGCATGAAATTTGATAAAAAACAAGGGAAAAAATTTTATGCTTGGTATTTAGATATTTCAAAGGAAATTATTAGGATTTTGAAACCGGGCGGATTTTTCTTTTCATTTTCTAGCCCCCGGCTTTATCACCGAATGGCTTCGGCAATAGATGACGCTGGTTTTGAAATAAGAGACGCATTTATGTGGCTTTATACTCAAAATCAAGCTAAAGCAATGGGCGTTGATCATTTCATCAAAAAAATGAATATAGACGAGAAAGCGAAAGAGAAAATCAGGGAAAAACTAAACGGCTGGAAAACTCCGCAAATAAAATCTTGTTTTGAACCAATCGCAATGGCGCAGAAACCTACCGATCAAACCTATCTAAACAATATGCTCAAGCATGAGGTAGGTATGTTTAATACAAACGTAAAAATTGGCGATAATATGTATCCGGCAAATGTTTTTACGATAGATAGTATTAACGAATTAATAGACAAAGCTTTTTTATTGCCGAAACCAACAAAGAAAGAAAAAGGAGAATATAACGACCATAAAACTGTTAAACCATTGGCTATTTGCGAATATTTAATTAAGCTTTCTGCTTTTTCAAAAAATGCTGTTGTTCTTGACCCCTTTGTCGGAAGTGGAACAACTGCAGTGGCAGCAAAAAAGTTAGGGCGAAGATATATTGGAATTGATGCTAATGAAAAATACGTAAAAATTTCCGAAAAAAGATTAAAAGAATTAGACGAAAAACCAGATTTATTTAGAAATACAGAAATTGTAGAAAAACAAGAAAAAAGAAGTTTGCAGGCGCAACTACAAATTGCCTAAAATTATAACTCTTCAATAAGGATATAAAAACCAAAACAAAATCATGAAAAAATATCTTATTATTCTTTGTTTGTTTTTATTTTTTCCCCTTTTAACGGGAGCGGAAAATGACCATCTTTTAATTGTTGAAGTTCAAATCGCCGGCGAAAAGGCGAATAATGATTTTATAAAAATCTATAATCCGACTGATTCTGATTTAGACATCAGCGGCTATAAATTGAGGAAAAGAAGCTCAACCGGCGGTGAATCGTCAATTCGGGTTTTTCCCGAAGGCAGTGTAATTAAAACCAAAGATTATTTCCTCTGGGCGAATTCTTCTGACGGCTACGCCGTTTCTATAAGCGCGAATACTGAAAGCACCGCCACTTTGGCCAAAGACAATAGCGTCGCGCTTTTAAATTCAGAGGGAAATATCATTGAGGCAGTAGCCTGGGGAATAAGTGAAAATCCTTTTGTTGAGGGTTCGCCTTTCCCGCAAAATCCGGATCAAAACCAGAAATTAGAAAGAAAAAAATCAGATAGTATTTACGAAGATTCAAACAATAACAGCCAGGATTTTTATTTAAATCCGCCTTCCCAAGATTCGGAAGAAGAAATTCCTCCTCAAGAGGAAGCTCAAACGGGGGGATTATCATCTTCTTCAACGCCGTCCTCTGATTATTCTAAGGCGGCTCCTCAAAATCAAGCGCCAAAAGCCCAAGCCGGCGAAGATAAAATCGCTTTAGTTGGTCAAGAAATTATTTTTGACGGTTCTTTATCGTCTGATTCTGATAATAATCCTTTAACTTTTTTCTGGAATTTTGGTCAGGGTAAAACCATCCAAGGCGCAAAAGCCACCACCACTTATCCGTATCCGGGTCAATACATTGCCACCCTAAAAGTTTCTGACGGCTCTTTGGAAAACACTGATCAGATTTTAATTGTGATTTATCCAACAAGAGTTTTAGTCAGCGAGTTTTTAGCTGACCCGGAAGGCAAAGACGAAGAAGGCGAGTGGCTTGAGATTTATAATCCGTCTGATTTTTGGGTTGATTTAAGCGGGTGGCAATTGGATGATAAAGAAGGCGGCTCAAAGCCGTTTAAGATTCCCGAGAGCACTTTTATTAAGTCCAAAAGCTACTTGGTTTTTTCCCGTGAAATTACAAAAATCGCTCTTAATAACGATACGGACGAAGCAAGAATTCTTTTTCCAGGCGGAGAAATTTCAGACGCTCTTTTGTATCAAGATGATAAAGAAGGCAGAGCCGGCGCGAGAAAAGGCGAAGATATTTTCTGGACCGAAGTTTTAACTCCGGGTTTCGCTAACTTCATTTATTCGTCCTCAAAAGAAAATTCCAATAAAGAATCTTTTTTACCGTTAACCAACGAGTCTTTGATTAAATCAGAGAAAAATAAAAAAGCGGTTTCTTCTTTGCTTTCAAAAAATAAAAGTTTAGTTGTTTTGCCGTCTTTAGTTGATTTGGATGATTTGTCTTTATTGGGCCAGACGGCCCAAGCCGCCATTATTTCCGAAGAAATTTCAAAAGAGATTAAAAATTCAGCTGACGCTTCTTTACCCGCTGTTTCAGCTTCATTACCAGCTGAAAATTCTTCTAGACTCACAGCGGGCTTTTCTGATAAATTAGACGTATCCACGCTCCGTAGTCCGAAAAATTCAATAATCATTTTATTAATCTCCGTTATTCTTTCGTCTTTACTTTTTAGTTTAAGCTTGGTTTCTTGGCGAAAGAAACTCAAAAGCAAAGAGTCCTGATGACTTTCATCAGGACTCTGAAGATATATTTGGTTTATTATTTTACCCGCATCTCCCTCCTTATATATTTAAAATAACTAACAGCCAGCGAAGTTCCATCACCTCCTTTTCGGTCAAATCTGGCGGCTAGGACCAAGCTTTTGTTTTTTAGAAGAGAGCCGACGATTGGGTAGGCCCGACGATAAATCTCGGGCTTTAACCTTTGAAAGATTAAATCCATTTTAAGGTTATTGCCTTCTCGGTGTATCTCCTCTATGAGAATCGGGTTAACAGGCAATCTGTTAGCTGTTTTTTCTGCCCATTGTTTAACACTGGCCCAGGCCGGCGGTATAACTTTTCCTTCTGCAAGAAGGTCAATCAGGCCCTTCCAGAGTTCAGTCCTCTTTTTATAAAAATCAAGTAATAGAGTTAAGTCCTCTCTTTTTAATTCTCCGGGAAAATCAGGAAAGATTCTGAAGGTGAGCTTGTTGATATTTTCCTCTATAAACATCCCCCCTTTTTGCAGGTAATCAAACACGACTTTAGCTTGAGTGATATTTTTTAACTCTTCCAAAAAACAAGAGATTTCTCTTAAAGAGGAAAAAATCTCGCCTTTTTCCTCTTTTATTTTATCAACAAATACTTGCCATCCATCTTGGGTGATTTTATGCTTATTCTTAAATCCTTTGATAAAGGCCGACTCTAAAATCTTTTCTATCTCCTCAACCAAGCATTGATTTAGAAGCTCCTTTATTTCTTCTTCGGGTATTAGCCAGCCAATTAGAGTGAGGTATTTTTCAATCAATCGGTGTTTTTTAATAATTAGATTTTCTCCTTCTTTTAATAAATTAACTAACACCGAACTATTCTTTGATTGACCTTTCATCTTTTCTCTTGTATTTTTTAAAATATCCATAAGCCGCCAATCAGAACTTCTCTCTAACGCATTTTGCAACTCCTTCCGAAAAACCGCATTTTTCCAGCAAATCTGGATAGTTTTTCTAAAGAAATATTCTTTAAATCCCATATCCTTAATCCTCATTAATAAGTTTAATAATTGGGCCATAACGGCCGGATTTCGACTTTTGCTGATTTTCTGAATTTTAGAAATGGCTTTTTTAGTTAAGTCGCACCGGCAGTAGACCTCAATCAATTCCGGTATAAAAGAAACATCTTCCGGCGCCAGTTTTTCAGCTTTTTCTAAATAATCAATTACTTTTGGCCAATCTTTTTTCTCCCAAGTCATCTGGCTCATCCCAAGATAATTCAAATGATTATTAGGATTTTCCTTAAGTCCTTTTTGGAAATGTTCCTCTGCTATTTCAAACTCATTAAGGCGGAAATAATTTAGCCCCATTTTATAGAAAAGCTTGTCTTTTGGGCCGTCATCACTCCAAAGCTCTAATACTTCTTGATAACAGAAATTTGATTCTTCCCAAAGCCCCAGGCCATTTAAAAGATTTCCCATCACCTCAATTACAGCCATATCTTTTGGATTTTTCTTTAATCTGAATTCGCATAATCTTAAAGCGGTTTCTACTTGCCCGGTCGTGGCTAATTTCAACATCAATGTAAAGGCGAGTTCTTTTTTAATGTTTTCTCTGACTGCTTTAAAAGAACTTGGATTTTCTTTCGTCCTTTTTAAGGCCCCAAGATAATAATCTAATGATTTATTATAATCTTGGAGTTTAAAATAAACTCCACCCAAACTTTTAAGCATTTCAACCGACAGGGCAGGGCTCTTTTTAATTTCATCTTGCGATAAAAGATACAGGAATATTGAAAGCGATTCTTTAAATTTACCCTGTTCAAAAAGGGCAATTCCTTTTATATGCCACTGATAAAGCTCTTTGGTTCTTGTTTCGTGTTGTTTTTTTATTACTTTTTCCCGGGCCACCTTTTTCTTCCTAAACATTTTCACTTTCCTCCTTCCTATATTCTATTTTTGTAAGGAACCGTTAAATTGCAAACCATTTTATGGGCGCTAAATAATATTAACTTCTTTTTTGAATTAATTCAATAGTTTGGTCATAAATATCTTTTTGATTATTTAAAAAGAAACAAAATAGTTGAAATAAAGAGATAATTTTTGTATAATACTTGTGATGTTTAAAGTTTCTCCATCAGCCATTGGTTATCTTTTGGAATGCCCGCGCTGTCTTTGGCTTTTGGCTAATGAAGAAGTCAAGCGGCCGCGAGGCATTTACCCGTCTTTGCCGGACGGCATGGACAATATATTTAAGCTTTATTTTGACGAATACAGAAAAAAGGGCGATTTGCCGCCGGAGATTTCAGGAAAAATTAAAGGCCGGTTGTTTGACGATATGGAAAAGCTGGATATTTGGCGAAACATTGATTTTGGCCGAGGCGGCTTAAGAGCGCAATTTCCCGAGTACGATATTTTATTGGCCGGAGCCATTGACGAGCTTTTAATAGCGCCGGATGGAAAGTATATTATTTTTGATTTTAAAACCCGCGGCTACCCAACCAAAGAAGACACTCACGAGCATTATCAGCATCAGTTGGATCTTTACGCTCTTCTTTTTGAAAAAAACGGCTTTGAGCCGGCTCCTAGGGGCTATCTTCTCTTTTTCTGGCCGGAAAAATACAGCCAAAGGATAGCTAATTTTAAGACAGAATTAGTAGAGATGTCAGTTAAACCCTCTCGCGGCGAGGAGATTTTAAAACAGGTTCAAAAAATTATTAAAGGCGATAAGCCCGGTCTTCACAGCGAATGCGAATATTGTCGTTACCGCGAATCTTATGGCAATAATTAATCTTATTCTCTACAGCTTTATAGCCGGACTTTCCACGGTTTTCGGCGTTTATTTGGTGCGCCGTTTTGAAAGTTTGGTTAAAAAAAGAATTATATTTCTGGTGAGTTTTTCCATCGGCGTTTTATTGGCCACGGCTTTTTTTCATTTACTCCCCGAGTCAGTTGAGCTAAGCCAAAGTTGGTTTTATTGGGCCTTGGGCGCGGTAATAGCGCTTTACTTAATGGAGCATTTTATTATTCTTCATTCATGCCAGGAAGAACATTGCGAGGTTCATAGCTTGGGCGCGACCAGTCTTTTGGGCATTGGTTTTCATTCTCTAATTGACGGAATTATTATTGGTTTGGCTTTTAAGATAAGTTTCGCGGTTGGCGTTTTATCCTCTTTGGCCGTGATATTTCACGAAACAGCCGAAGGGGTTTTTGTGTATACTTTTCTTCTTTACGATGAAACAGATAGGAAAAAAGCCCTTTTTTATTCATGGTTGGTCGCCTTAGCCACGCCTTTTGGCGCGATTATCACATTTTTAATTCTTGACCAAGTTCCGCGGTTTATTTTGGGCTGGTTTTTGGCCGCGGCCGCCGGAAGTTTTATCTACATCGGCGCTTCGGATTTAATTCCGGCCACTCATAAAGAATATAGTTTCTTAAATATATTTTTGGTTTTATTGGGCATTGCTTTTGTTTTAGGAATTGGGCGGTTTTTGGGGTAAAGTTTTATGCTAAGAAAAAATTCGTCATTTTATGTGGTTTGCGATAATATAAGGAGTCTGGAAAATATCGGCTCTATTTTTAGAACCGCTGACGCTTTAAGGATTGATAAGATTTTTTTAACCGGCATTTGCGGCCGGCCGCCCCAGGCAAAAATTTCTAAAGCCGCTTTGGGCGCGGAAAACTGGATTCCTTGGGAATATCATTCGCAGGCTTGGCGTCTGATTGATGATTTGAAAAAGCAGGGAGTTTTTATCACGGCTTTAGAGCAAACCAAGAAAAGTTTGGTTTATCATAAATTTAAGCCAAAATTTCCTTTGGCTTTAGTAATAGGCAATGAAATAAAAGGAGTTTCTTTATCGGTTCTTAAGAGAGCTGATAAACATATTCATCTGCCTATGTTTGGCAAAAAAGAATCTTTGAATGTGGCGGTGGCTTTTGGCGTAGCCGGGTACTGGATTAATCAGTGGCGATAAAATTGATATTTAAGATGCCTTCCTTTTTAAAAATCATCAAAAAATCTAAAAAATCAGCGGCCCGGCTGGGAATCTTAAAAACTTCGCACGGCCTCATACATACGCCGGCGTTTTTACCTTGCGCCACTCAAGCCGCGGTCAAAACTTTAACTCCAAAAGAGATTAAAGAAATAGGTTTTGAAGGAGTACTCTGTAATACCTATCATCTATATTTAAGGCCCGGCGAAAAAAATATCAAAAAACTGGGTGGTCTTCATAAATTTATGAATTGGTTTGGCCCGATTGCCACTGACAGCGGCGGGTTTCAGGTTTTTAGTTTGGGTTTTGGTCTTGAACACAGAGTTGGTAAGGTCTTAAAAGGAAGAGATGAAAACAATTTTAATGAAGAAAAAGCAAAAGGACAGCAGGCAAAATTGGCGGAAATTGACGAAAACGGAGTCAGTTTTATTTCTCATCTTGACGGCTCTATTCATCGTTTTACTCCGGAAAAATCAATCAGAATTCAGGAAGATTTAGGCGCTGATATTATTTTTGCTTTTGACGAATGCACATCTCCTTTGGCCAGTTATGGTTATACCAAAAAAGCCATGATAAGAACGCACAGATGGGCTAAAAGATGTTTAAAAGCCAAAAAAAGAAAAGACCAGCTTCTTTTTGGCGTGGTTCAGGGCGGGCCCTTTAAGGATTTAAGAAAAGAGAGCGCTAAATTTATTTCTGACCTGCCTCTTGATGGGATTGGGATTGGCGGCTCGTTTGGAAAAGACGAAATGAAAAAAACTTTAGACTGGATTCGTCCTTATTTGCCGGAAAATAAACCGCGGCATTTATTGGGCATTGGTTATTTAGATGATTTAAAACAGGCGATTAAAAGAGGTATGGATCTTTTTGATTGCGTTTATCCAACGCGCTTGGCTCGGCACGGAACTTTCTTGACCAATGAAAGAGAAATGAATATTTTTAAAGCGGTTTACCGATTAGACAAAGCGCCGATTGTGAAAAATTGCGCCTGCTATACTTGTCAGAATTTCAGCCGCGCTTATCTTCGTCACCTTTTTAAGGCCGGGGAAATATTGGGGTCGCGCTTAGCCACTTTTCATAATCTCTGGTTTATGAGACAATTTATAGAAGAAATTAAGCAGGCGATTAAAGATAATAAATTTTGAGAATTTCAGCCAAAGCCGGCTTTTGATAAAGGAGGGAATACAGATGAAACGCAGTACTTTAAAAATTTTGACAACAACAGAAGAAATCAAAGAAAGAGAAAAAGAATTTTTAGAGTTTTTAAAATCTCTGGCAATAGAGATTGATGGAGAATTTTTTCTGCCCAATGTCGCTACTATTAATTCTTATCAAAATTCCTCAAATGTGATTTTGGTAAATTTTAAAAAAGATAGGAAAATTATTCCCTTAGGTAAAAGATCAGAATTAGATTCTGATCTAATGAAGAGAATTGAAGAAAAATTAAATAAAGAGCCAGAGAAAAAGAAGCTCTGGTTTTGGAGAAATTTTTTTATGAATCCCTTAAGAGTCGAAGAAGGGAAGGGGAAAGGGAAATATTTTAAGAACACTTCTGTTCTTTATTGTATAAAATAAATCCCTATTCCTATAAGTCACAGGCCCTGTTAATTAAAAAACACAGGGCCCGTTTTAAAAATAAAAAATTGGAAATAATTTTAGAGTATGCTATACTTTTAATGAAAGGAAATTTATTTATGCCGAAAATATTTATTACTAGAGAAATTCCCGAAATCGGGATAAATTTATTAAAAGAAAAAAATTGGGAGGTGAATGTCGGGCCCGAAGGAATAATTTCGCGGGAGGAGCTTTTAGAAGGCGTGAAAGGCGCAGACGCCATTCTCTCAATATTAACTGAAAAAATTGATAAAGAGGTGATGTCAGCGGCCGGGCCCCAATTAAAAATTATCGCTAATTACGCGGTCGGCTATGACAATATTGATATGGCAGAAGCGAAAAAGCGGGGGATTTTTGTTACTAATACGCCTGATGTTTTAACGGAGGCGGTGGCTGAACACACCATCGCTTTGCTTTTTGCCGTTGCCGAAAGAATAGCGGAGGCAGATAGATATACGCGGGCTAAAAAATTTAAGGGCTGGGGCCCAAAACTTTTTTTAGGCGCTGACATAAAAGATAAAACATTGGGTATTGTTGGTCTGGGGCGAATCGGCTCTGAAGTGGCTCGCCGCATGCAAAACGGCTTTGATTTAAAAATTATTTATTACGATGTTTATAGAAATGAAGAATTAGAGAAAAAATTTAACATAGAATATAAAGAGCTTGATGATTTGTTAAAATCAGCGGATTTTATAAGTCTTCATACGGCTTTGACTCCTGAAACTCAACATTTAATCAGCGCTGAAAGATTAAAAATAATGAAATCAAGCGCTTATCTGATTAATACTTCGCGGGGCCCGATTATTGACGAAAAAGCTTTGGTTGAGGCCTTAAAAAATAAGACTATTTCAGGCGCGGCTTTGGATGTTTTTGAAAACGAGCCGGAATTAACACCGGGTTTAACTGAATTAGAAAATGTTGTTTTGACCCCGCATATTGCTTCAGCCACCAAAGGCACGCGGGACAAAATGGCCGAAATGGCCGCTCAAAATATTATTACGGCTCTAAATGGACAAACTCCGCCGAATTTGGTAAAATAAACAACAAATATGACGCCACAGATAGAAAAAATATATGTAGGCGGCTGGTTTCAGAGAACTAGTCTGCATCTCTCTGAAATTTACGATTTTCTAAGGGAAGCCGAATCTCCTTTAGATTTAGACAAGGATAAATTAAAAAATCTCCAGAAAGATTTAGAAATCAATTTTCTTGAAATGAAAGTGGAAGATTTTGAATACATAAACTTTAAGAGCAATCTTGATGTTGAGGTAGAAATATACGAAGACGGCTTAATGATTTTAGAGAAAAGCCCGGAAACTGAAATAAAAGACGATATTAAAAAATTAACCGCTTATTACGAAGAAAAATTATCGCCGGCTTTAAGTTATATTTTTAGTTTGGGCGCGCCAATACCAAAAGAATTGGCCAATATTAAAAATATTTATCCATACTTTTTGGTTTTAGACAAAGCTAATAAAGAAAGTATCGAAAGTCTCTTGAAACATTTTCAACAGAAAAAATATTTTGAAATAAAGGAAAGCACTTTTGAAATTTATCGGGGCGACAAACTGTATATTATCAATAACATTTCGGAAAATCTCTCCGATGTTAGGAAATTCATCCAGGAACAAATTTTTATCCGGGAATTTAAAGGCCAGATGCATAGGTATCTCAATCTTCACCGCGCTATCTGGGAAAAAATAGCCGAGGTTAAGGAACAGGGGAAAATAAAGGGTAAAGATATTCCTCCTTTTAAAGAAAAAATAGAAAGTTATAGTAAAACCATTAATTTGATTGAGGCGAGAATCAACCAAATGGACACTTATATCCGGACGCGCGAAGCTGTTTTTAAAGCGAACAAAAAAGCGGCCAAATTTATAGGGGTCTTACAATTCAAATACGAGACTTTGGCCGATACTTTGGAATATATTAAGGATATCTGGACAATGACAAAAAATTATGTGGGTTCGGCTTTAGATCTTTTTTCTTTTCTTCAAGCCCGAAGCACTGAAAGTTCGGTGAAAAACCTCACGGTCATAACTTCAATGGGCGTGGGCGCGACCTTGATTTCTCTTTTTACTCAAAAGGCGCCGGATTTCACTTTATTCGGCGCAATTTATTTCTTAATTTTGGCTTTTATCGGTTACGCCACCAACAAGATTATGGGAATGATTTATTCAAATCGGATGTATAAGATAAAAGATGTTGAGGTGGCTAAAGATATTTAGAGGTTATTTCAGGACTCCTTACTAAGGCCCGCAGATTAAGATTTTTTTTCAAAGGCTACTTGAATAAAAGTGGTCTTTGTTTTAAAAAGAAGATAATGCCCAAAAGATTGTTGCGAAAATTTTATTGTCAGCCGACTTTGAAAGTGGCTCAAGAACTTTTGGGGAAATATTTAGTGCGGCAGATTGGCCAGAAGAAATTAGTTGGAAAGATTGTAGAAACCGAGGCCTATATTGGACCGCAAGATAAGGCATCTCATGCTTATCAGGGGAAGGCGACGGCTCGTAATAGAGCTGAATATCTAATTGGCGGCCATATTTATATTTATTTGGTTTACGGCATGTATTGGCAAATGAATATTTCCACTTCAATGGCTGGCAAACCGGAATGTGTCTTGATTCGGGCATTAGAACCGATCGGAGTCCGCCCTTTAGGGCGAGACAAATCTCTGCTTAAAGGCAGGACTCCTGACCGGATCCTTAAATTGGCTAACGGCCCGGGAAAATTGTGCCGTTGGCTGAAATTAGACAAATCTTTTTATGCTGAAGACTTAACTAAAAGCAAAAAGATTTGGCTGGAGAACGGGGAAAAAATTTTACCTCGGCAAATTACAGCGACTAAAAGAATCGGTATTGATTACGCCGGTCCTTATTGGTCCAATAAAAAATGGCGATTTTACATTAAAGGGAATAAATTTGTTTCAGTGAAATAAATATGCCTTTTTCTAATTTAGAAAAACGAGTTTTTAAAGAGGGTTATCAAGTGGTGGCCGGGATTGACGAAGTTGGCCGTGGTAGTTTGGCCGGCCCGGTTGCCGCGGCGGTGGTTTCCATTACGAGGCCGACGCGCTCGCTCTTAACGACAAAGATTAAAGATTCAAAGCAGCTCACTGAAAAACAAAGAGAAGAAATTTTTGAAAGAGTCAAAAGTAACCCTGATTTTTTATGGAAGGTGAGTTTTGTCTGGCCCAAAATAATTGATAAAATTAATATCTGGCAAGCCACGCTTTTAACATGGCAGAGGTGCTTAAAAAAGTTAAATTCCCAGCCAGATTTTTTATTTTTGGACGGAAAATTGGGCTTACCTAATTTAAAAATAACCCAAAAACCGATTATTAAAGGCGACCAGAAAATTTTTCTTTTATCTTTAGCTTCTATTATGGCTAAAGTCAGCCGCGATAATTTAATGAAAAAATTAGACCAGAAATATCCGGAATATGTTTTTTCTCAACATAAAGGCTATGGAACAAAACTTCACTTGGAAAAATTAAAAAAAATCGGCCCCTCTGAAATTCACCGCAGAAGTTTTAGGCCGGTTTTTGAAAATTTACCCTTTAAAGAAAAAGTTTATTATGTTGTCAGCCAAATCCCCAAAGGCCAAGCAATGACTTATCAGGCAGTGGCGCAAAAAATCGGCCAGCCCTTATCTTATCGGGCCGTGGGTAATGCTCTTAATAAAAATATAAATCCAAAGATTCCCTGCCATCGGGTAATTCGTTCAGACGGAAAATTAGGCGGGTATAATCGGGGAAGTAAAATAAAAGAAAAACTACTTAGGAAAGAAAGGTTTAAAATTTGACACTTTAAATTCTTTCCTATAGTCTGGCGAGAAGAGAAAAAATATAATAAGTTGTTTTAAAACATAGACTAAAATAAAAAGATAAAAGGAGGGCGAGAAAATGATTGTGGGGTTTGATATGGATGGTGTAATACTTGATTTTTTTGGATATAGTTTTGTAAAAAGGACGGGCCTAGATAAGATTTTATTGGCCCGCTTAATAAGAAATAGGTTTTTTCGGCAGGTATTCTATTATCTTATAGTGAGGGTTAATAAAAACGTTAAAGAGATTTTAATTTCTTTAAAAGAAAAAGGGGATCGGATTGTAATAATTTCATGCAATCCGAGTCCCAATGGTTTTCTTGAAAAGTATCTAAGAAAAAATAGTATTCCCTTCGACGGCTTACATCTTTGGAACCGGAGATGTCCTGAATTGTTTTTTAAAATGTTAGCTGTTCAAAGGGAGAAATGCGACTTGTATATAGACGATAGATTACTAGTCGTGCAATTCCTACATACACATCTTCAGGCTAAGTGTAAACTTGTTCATTTTAAAAGCCAACGCATGCCCGAGTTAAAAAAAATATTTTATCTCTAAAAAGAGATGAGAAATTGGAGGTGGTTAATATGAAAAGGCCAGATTATCTAAGATATTCTGGCCTGAATTAATTTATAAAGGCGTTTTTGAGCGCATTTTGACAGGGACAATTTCTTTTTTCAGGCATCGTTTCAATAATTTCAAAAATCACTTTTTTCACTTTTTCATTATTTTCTTTAAATATCTTTACGACTTCTTGGACACTGACCGGTTTAACGCTCTTTTTATTTTTTAAGCCCACATCATAGTCAGTGATTAAGGCGATATTTATGTAGCACATTTCAAGCTCTCTGGCCAAGGCAATTTCAGGATAAGCGGTCATGTTGATAACATCGGCTATTGAGGAGAAATATCTGCTTTCTGCTCTTGAAGAAAAGCGAGGTCCTTCTATAACAAGAATCGTTCCCTTGCTATGAGTTGGTATTTTTAATTTCTTAGAAACCTTAATGGCTAAATTTCTTAAATCCGGACAATAGGGGTCAGCTGAAGAAATATGAGCCGTTTTCGGGCCGTTGAAAAATGTGTCTTCCCGCTTTTTTGTAAAATTAAAAAATTGGTCAGGAACAACAAAATCGCCCGGCTTTATTTTTGGCTTTAGGGAGCCGACCGCGCAAGGAGCGATAATTCGCTCAACCCCTAATTTTTTAAAAGCCCAAAGATTAGCCAGATAGGGGATTTTATGAGGCGGGTATTGATGTTTTTTTCCGTGTCTCGGCAGAAAAGCGATTTTTTTGCTTTGGTATTCACCAATGGTAATTTTGTCCGAAGGAGCGCCAAAAGGCGTTTTGATGGTAATTTCTCGCGGCTTGTTTAAAAAATCATAAAACCCCGAACCGCCGAAAACTCCTATTTTAACTTGAGTATTGGATAAGAGAGACGACATTATATTTCTTTAATTTCTTCCTCCCATTTAAAAATAAAAGCTCAATTAAAAAAGAGATGCCAATGATTTTACCCTTTAATTTTTCCACTAATTTGGCCGCGGCCAAGGCGGTGCCGCCGGTGGCTAAAACATCGTCAATAATTAAAATCCGTTCTTTCGGCTTAATAGAATCTTTATGAATTTCTAAAGTTTCTTTTCCGTATTCCAAATCATAATCACAGCCCACGGTCTTAAAAGGCAGTTTGCCTTTTTTGCGGACAATGACAATGCCTGTTTTTAGTTTATAAGCCAAAGCCGAAGCGATTAAAAATCCCCGCGCGTCAATGGCCACAATTTTTTTAATTTTTTTATCTTTGTATTTTTTAAATAAAATATCAATCAAATATCTAAAATACTTCGCGTTTTCTAAAAGCGGAGTAATATCTTTAAAACTCACGCCTTTTTTCGGAAAATCCGGAATCTCTCTGATTTTTGATTGAAGATTAATTCTTGAGTTAGCCATATATTAAGTTTAGGAAAATGGGGCGCTTGCGTCAAGGATTGAAAGAATGATATAATAGTTTAAAGGTTGTGGATAAGTATAAAAGACAAAATTTAGAAAAGAGATATATTTATGCCAAAAGTAAAAATTTACAGCACTCCTACCTGCGTCTATTGCCAGACCCTTAAAACATTTCTCAAGGAAAAAGGAATTGAGTTTGAGGACCTTGATGTGTCAATAGATGAAAAAGCCAGAGAGGAAATGATAGAGAAAACCGGCCAAATGGGCGTGCCGGTTACGGACATAGACGGAGAGATTGTGATTGGGTTTGATAAAGAGAAGATTAGTAAACTTTTAAATCTCTAATCAATCACGAATTTTATCTCGAATTATCTCTAATAATTTATATTCGCGAGTATTAGAGATAAAATTAGAGATTGATTAGTGAATAATATGGTAAAAATCGCTATCAACGGCTTCGGCAGAATAGGGAGACCCACTCTCCGGAGAATTTTAGACAAACATCCTGATTTGGAAATTGCGGTTATTAATGATTTGACTGACAGTCAGACCTTGGCCCATCTTCTTAAATATGATTCGCTTTACGGCATTTATAAAAAGCAGGTTAAGCCGGCAGATGATTCGCTTTTAATTGATGATTATAAAATTAAAGTTTTAAAAGAAAAAGAGCCGGCTAAACTGCCTTGGAAAGAAATGGGTATTGATGTGGTTTTAGAATGCACCGGATTTTTTACCAAATACGAACAAGCCAAAGCGCATTTATCAGCCGGAGCTAAAAAAGTTATTATTTCCGCGCCGTCAAAAAGCAAAGAAGTGCCGACTTTTGTCTTGGGGGTAAATGAAGAAAAATATAATCCGGAAAAAGACAATATTCTTTCAATGGGTTCCTGCACCACCAATTGTTTGGCGCCGATGATAAAGGTAATTCATGAAAATTTTAAAATTGAAAAAGCGTTAATGACCACTATTCACAGCTACACCAATGACCAGCGGCTTTTGGATTTGCCGCATGAAGATTTAAGGCGGGCCAGGGCCGCGGCTCTTAACTTAGTCCCGACCACGACCGGCGCCGCTATTTCGGTTGTGGAAACCATGCCTGAATTAAAAGGGAAGTTAGACGGCATTGCCATACGAATACCCACGCCCGTGGTTTCCTTAACTGACCTGACGGCTTTAGTTAAAGAAAAAGTCACTATTGAGGAAGTAAATTACGCTTTTAAAAAAGCGGCCTCTGATGAGCGGTTGAAAGGAATTTTAGGCATAGAAGACGCGCTTTTGGTTTCAAGTGATTATAAGGAAAGTTCTTTTTCCGCTATTGTTGACGCGGCTTCCACTATGGTCATAGAAAATAATTTAATTAAAATTTTAGCCTGGTATGATAATGAATGGGGGTATGCGTGCCGGTTGGCGGAATTTGCGGAATTTATCGGAGGTAAGATTTAAAGGCGAGGCCTCGCCTTTAAATAAAAACTATGATTTATCTCGGCGCGGATCACCGCGGATTTCAATTAAAAGAAAAAATTAAAAAATACCTTGAAGAAAAGGGTATTTCTTACAAAGACTTAGGCGCTTTTGAATATAATCAAGATGATGATTACCCTGATTTCGCTTTGGCAGCGGCAAAAAAAGTAAGTGAAAGTCCTGAAGTAAATAGAGGAATTTTATTGTGCGGTTCCGGCCAGGGCGTCAATATCGCGGCCAATAAAGTGAAAAATGTCTATTCTTTTTTGGCCTGGAACATTGAATCAATAAAAGCCCGCGAAAAGGCCAATGTCTTGTCATTGCCCGCAGATTTTTTGTCAGAAGAAGAAGCTGTGGAAATTGTAAAGATTTTTTTAGAAACAAAATTTCCCATCAAAGGTCGGGAAGAGAGAGATATGAGGCGGATGGAAAAAATTAAAAAAATTGAAGAAAATGATTGAGGTTATTCCGACCATTATCGCCAAAAATTTTCAGGAGCTTCAGGAAAAAATAAAAAAAATAGAGCCGTATGCCAAATGGGTTCAGTTGGATATAATGGACGGCAGGTTTGTTGATAACATTACTTGGCGCAATCCAAAGGAATTAAAAAACTTAGAAACCAATTTATTCTTGGAAGCCCATTTAATGATTTTTGAGCCGGAGCATGTGATTGAAGATTGGATTGAATCCGGAGTCAAAAGAATTATTTTTCATTACGAATCTACCCATAAAAGAAAAGAAATTATAGAGAAAATTAAAAATGCTGGCTTAGAAATAGGAATTGCTTTAGATGTAATAACGCCGATTGAATTTATTGATATTTTGATGCCTGATTTAGATTTAGTTTTGATTATGACCGTGCGTCCCGGCTGGGGCGGTCAAAAGTTTATGGAGGAAACGCTTTTAAAGATTAAAAATTTGCGAAGTAAATATCCAAATGTTAATATAGGGGTTGACGGCGGGATAAATTCAGAAACAGGCAGGAAAGCAATTGAAGCCGGAGCTAACATTTTAGCGTCCGGCTCGTATATTTTTGGGAGTGAAGATATTAAAAAGGCGATTGATAGTTTAAAAAATCTATGACTGAAAAAGAACTTAAAAAAATAGCGAATATAATCAGAGAAGATATTATTGAGATGCTGGTCGAGGCCGGCTCCGGCCATTCGGCCGGACCTTTGGGAATGGCCGATGTTTTTACCGCTTTGTTTTTTGGCGATGTTTTAAATTACAATTCCAAAAATCCCGAGTGGCCGGAGCGCGACAGGGTGGTTTTATCAAACGGCCATATCTGTCCCGTTTTTTACGCGACTTTGGCTCTTGCCGGTTATTTTCCAAAAGAAGAATTAAAAACTCTGCGCAAGATCGGAACGCGGCTTCAAGGCCATCCTCATCGGGGAAGTTTGCCCGGAATTGAAAACGCGTCCGGACCTTTAGGCCAAGGCCTGTCGCAAGCGATAGGAATGGCTTTGGCCGCAAAAATGGATAAGAAAAAAAGTCAGATTTATTGCCTGACTTCTGACGGCGAGCATGACGAAGGCCAAACATGGGAAGCAATAATGTTCGCGGGAAAAAATAAACTTGACAATCTCACCGAAATTATGGACAGAAACAATATCCAGATAGACGGCTTTACCGAAGATGTGATGCCGCTTGAACCGCTTAGAGAGAAATATGAAGCGTTTAATTGGCATGTTTTGGAAATTGACGGAAACAATATTGAAGCGGTGATTGCCGGCGTAAACGAAGCAAAGGCGATTTTTGAAAAACCGGTTTTAATTATCTGCCATACAATTCCGGGCAAAGGAGTTGATTTTATGGAATTTGATCCGGCTTGGCACGGCATTCCGCCTAATAAAGAACAAGCGAAAGAGGCTTTGCATCAATTAAGGACATTGGGCGGGAAAATAACCGGAGAGCATGAGTAAAAGCAAAAAGTGGAAAAAATTATAAAAAATATGTTGAACCATAAAATAAAATTAGCGGAAAATTTATTTGAAAAACCGGAGATGAAAGCCACGCGCGATGGTTATGGCGAAGGGTTAATTTTAGCCGGGAAAGAAAATAAAGATGTGGTGGTTTTGTGCGCGGATTTGACTGATTCAACGCGCTCTATCGTGTTTCAGAAAGAATTTCCGGAAAGATTTATTGAAATCGGCATCGCGGAACAGAATATGGCCGGAATCGCGGCCGGGCTGGCGGTTTCCGGAAAAATTCCTTTTATTTCCACTTACGCGGTTTTTTGTCCGGGAAGAAACTGGGACCAAATAAGAGTAAATGTTTGTTACAATAACGCCAATGTTAAATTAACCGGAGCGCATTCCGGAGTTTCGGTCGGGCCTGACGGAGCCACTCATCAGGCGCTTGAAGATATCGCCATCACCCGCTGTCTGCCGAATATGGTAGTTTTAGCGCCTTGTGATGCGATAGAAACTCGTAAAGCAACACTGGCAGCGAGTAAAATTCAAGGGCCGGTTTATTTAAGATTTGCCCGGGAAAAAACACCGGTTTTTACGACAGAGGAAACGCCGTTTAAAATCGGCAAAGCGGAAATTTTATGGGAGCCGCCATCTGGCGAAAATCCAAAAGCCGCTATTATTACTTGTGGACCTTTAGTCTATAAATCTTTAATCGCGGCAAAAGAATTAAAAGAAGAAGGGATTGAAGTGATGGTTGTAAATAATCACACAATTAAACCAATGGACGAGAAAACAATTATTGAAGC
>Ga0209541_10004627_pt1 | contig 24332 bp, 24 predicted proteins | sample RifCSPlowO2_01_FD_184027 | JGI IMG/M metagenome (GOLD analysis project Ga0209541, IMG submission 184027) | Groundwater microbial communities from Rifle, Colorado - Rifle CSP2_plank lowO2_0.1 (SPAdes) (version 2) | ecosystem: Environmental > Aquatic > Deep subsurface > Groundwater | place... | reverse complement strand
TCGCTTCATTCGCATTGTCTATAAACGAGCCGATCGGCACAAATATAGACAATGGAAAAGTAAAAATGTTGGACATTCGGTGTTGCACAAAACGGTTAGATTGAATGTTTAACGAGCGGAACTAAATATTATCGTCTAAAAATTTCTTCAAAGATTCTAAATCTTTTTTGTCTTTATCATAATGATAAGTCTTTATGCCGACGGATTGGGCGCTCTTTACAGCACTTTCATTGTGTTCAAAATACACGACATCCTCGACGCTTAAATTAAAAAATTCCAGCATCTTTTCAAAATATTTTGGATCTGTTTTTTCGGGGTTGTGTTTTAACGTAAAAACTTCGTAAGGCATTCCGTTCAACCCATATTTTTTCATTTGTTCATCATCAGCATTTGTGAGAATTATCTTTCTGTTTGAATACTGCTCAAGCAACGCGCACATTGCCTCAAAAATACCTTCATCCTTAATTACAAAAGTATTTATCGCATCAACTAAAATTGTTTTCATTTTTTTTACAAAGAAAAATTTTTGAGCAGTTCTTCCACAGGGTCAGCGGTGGCGGCGCCGCTGAAATCGCTTTTTTCGGCCGGCACTTTTTCGTTTTCAATTATTCCATCAACACTTTTACCGATGATTGTTTCATTTTGAATGTTATTCCCCGCTTCTTTCATCATTCTGTTCAAGAAAGCGTTCAATTCTTCGTTGGAAAAAAAGTTTATGGAGATGGTCCCCCGCCCTCCCGCCATTTCTATCTGAACTTTCGTCCCCAAAGTGTCGGCCAGTTTTTTCTCCATTGATTTCAGTTCCGCGTTGACGCCTTCTTCAACCGCCAATATTCCGTTGACCATATTTCTGGTTATTTTTTCAACCAGACGGACGCTCATTTTTTTCCCAATGATGTCTCGGTAAAGAGTCATCTGCTCTTCCTGTTTTCCGTCTAAGGCCAAAAGAGCCCGGCAATGGCCTTCGCTCACTTCGCCTTTGACCAGTCCGCTTTGGATTTCTTCCGGCAACATCAAAAGCCTTATCGTGTTGCTGACATATTCCCGGCTTTTGCCGACACGAGTCGCCACTTCGTGGTGCTTGAGTTTAAAATCGTTCACCAGTTTGCCGAACGCCATAGCTCGATCAATGGCGTTCAAATCTTCTCTTTGCAAGTTTTCAATTATAGCCAGTTCCAATTTCGTCTTCTCGTCGCTTTCTTTTCTGATGACCACCGGCACTTGGCTCAAGCCAGCCAATTTTGACGCTCTTAATCTTCTCTCTCCGGCGATAAGCTCGTATTCCACCGATATGCCGTTCTCGTTTTCTGTTTCTCTTCTGATGACAACCAAGGGCTGGAGCACGCCATACTGCCTGATTGATTCGGACAAGTCTTTAATTTTCTCCAAATCAAATTCTGTTCTCGGCTGTTGAGAGTTCGGCCTTATTTTGCCGACTTCAATAAGAAAAACGCTTCCCAATGTCGCTAAATCATTTTCCGTCATAAATTTATGCACTTATTATATCGCAGAGGCTTATTGACGCAAGAGGCATATAGGCATTATTATGAGAGTTGTATTTAAAATGCCGGTGTGGCGGAATGGCATACCTGCCTGCCGGCAGGCAGGCGCGCACGACCAAAAATCCATGTATTATGTTTACGCAATAAAAAGCCTAAATAAAAATTATATTTATGTAGGTCTAACCAATAACCCTGAACGGCGAATTAAACAACATAATTCAGGCAAGGAAATAACCACGAGACCATATTCTCCTTTTATGAACTTGATTATTGAAAATTATCCAAATAGAATTGAAGCAAGAAAAAGAGAAAAATATTTAAAATCCGGATGTGGTAAAGAATACTTAAAAAGTTTAATATAACAACAAGCCGGTGTGGCGGAATTGGCATACGCGCGCGACTCAAAATCGCGTCCCGCAAGGGTTGTGGGTTCAAGTCCCACCACCGGCATTAAGAATCAGTAGTAATAGTTGCAATCTAAATTTAAAGTTGTATGACAAAAAAATCAAACTTAAAACAATTAATATTAGGGTTATTGGGAAGTTTAATAATTTTAGGAATATCCATTGCCACACTTGTTTTTGATGTAATCCCGTTTGTCTGGATTGGTGGTTTTGTTTTGGCAGGTTATATTTTTTTTAGAGCGGTAAGACAAGACAAAAAAGAAAAAACGGAAGAGGAAGAAAAAATTGGAATTGAGTTTGATTCAGTTAAAGAATGGAAAGAAAAAGCAAAAAATGAACAAGATTTGAAAGAAAGGATGCAAGAAATATTCAAAAAATATGGTGCCGGGCACCTTTTTGAATATTTACTAAAAGTCGAAAAGTTTACATCGGAAAAAATATCAGAAATTGTATGGGGTGTTATTAGTGATTCACTTACTCCAAATAAAAAGAAACAAGGTTCAACGGATAATCCATGTAAAGACTGTAGTGGATTTGGAGGCACAACAAAAACAAGGTGGGGTATTTTTGGAAATTCTTCTAAGTGGGTTACTTGCCCTAAATGTGGCGGTACAGGAGTGTCTATTTCTAAATAAATTTGCTTTAAAAAAGCTCAAACAAATGGTAAAGTTAGAAAATTACATAGCAGATTTAGTCGCCTTAGGCGACCGCACACGACTCGCCAAAGGCGGGCAAGCTCAAAATCGCGTCCCGCAAGGGTTGTCGGTTCAAGTCCGACCACCGGCATAATTTTATGGAAAATAAAACAAACGAACTTAAAGCCAGGAACTTGGATTTGGAAAAACTGATAAATTATCAGGACGGCTCTGTGGTCAGCCGAGAGATTTTGAAGTTGCCTGCGGGGACGCTGACTGTTTTCGCTTTTGACGCCGGACAGGGATTGAGCGAGCACACGGCGCCTTTTGACGCCACCGTTTACATCTTAGACGGCGAAGCGGAAGTGAAAATTTCCGGCCAAGTTCATGTCGTCAAAAAAGGCGAACTGATAATAATGCCCGCTGGCCAGCCTCATTCACTTAAAGCCGAAAAAAGCTTTAAGATGCTGCTTATAATGATAAGATCGTAAAACTTCACAAAAATGCTTGCATTATTTTAAGGCTATGCTATATTTGTATTAGATTAGCACATTGGCAATTTTTAAAGGGAAGCGGTTGTTTTTTAAACTGTTTTTTAAAAACAGAAAAACAGGGTGGTACTATTTTAACCACAAGCCGTTTAAAAACCAAAACAACCCCCTTCCCTATATAACAATGTCGTCCAACGAGGCGACTTCAGATAAACACCAGTGCCAGACCCCTAGTTTGCCTGGTGTCTTTTTTTATTGCCCGGCGTATTCTTGAGCGTCGTCAAACTTTATGGAAAGGAGGCGGGAGATGCCGTCTGCGCTCATAGTGATACCGTAAATGACATCCGCTTGACGCATCGTTTCTCGGTTGTGAGTAATGACGACAAGCTGGGTTTTTTCTCCCAAGCTTTTCAGCATCAAAGCGTATTTTCGCGAATTGGCTTCGTCCAAAGCGGCATCGGTTTCGTCCAAAACAAGAAACGGCGGCGGGTTGACTTGCGACATGGCAAAAAGCAAAGAGATGGCCACCAGCGACCTCTCCCCGCCTGACAGCATTTCCAAAGAGGAAATTCTTTTCTTGGGATGACTGACGGAAATTTCAACGCCAGTTTCTTCTTTTTCTTCCGACTTGGAAAAGGAGGAGATGCCGTTTTCGGACGACTCCCCCGTTGTGTCCGAGAGGGAGAAAATGGCATCTCCTCCTTTCCCAAAGGTAGTCCTTGGAAAGATGTTCTTCTCCCTTTTTACCAACTTTAACTCCGCTCTTCCGCCACCGAAAACGGAAACGAAAAACTTGCGGAATTCTTCGTTTATTTTTTCCACTCCGCCGGAAAAATCGCTTTCTATCTTATCCGCTAGTTCCGCCATGATACCCCTTAAAGATTTTTCCGCCGCCGCCAAGTCGCTTAGTTCTTTTTCATACCCTTCGTCCCTTTGTTTGGTCTGATTATATTCGTTTAAAACTTCTCCACCCACCACTCCGCAATCTTCCAGTTTAATTTTCAGCCTTTCCGCCTGCTTCAAAAATTTTTCCCTTTCCTGGTAATTCAACCCCTCCCCGCCATCAAGGACTGTCCTTGATGGCATTAATAATGATTCCAAAAATTGCCTTCCCAGCAGGGCGACGACTTCCATTTCTTCTCTTTTGAGCTCATTCATTCTTAATCTTACCTTGTCCTCTTCCAAGCTTAACCGCACCAAATGGCTTTTAAGTTCTCTTAATTTGGCTTCCGCCTGATAACTCTCTTTTTCCATTTCAGCTATTTTGCGCCTGTTTTCTTCCATTTCAAGTTTAAGCCGGCTGATATTTTCCGTTATTTCTTTTTCTTTTTTATCCACGACGATTAACATAGTCTGAATTTCGTTCTTTTTTTCCTTTAAATCGCTTGTATCATTACCGTCAATGACGGCGTTATCCTGTTTTCCCGAAATTTTGGCAATAAATTCTTTGGCCGACGAAGCTATGTCTTCAAAAATTTTTCTCGCTTTTGCGATGTCGGAATTGGCTGCGCCAGAAATCGCCGACTCTCGCACGGCTTCCATAATCTCCAAAACTTTTTGGCAAGGAATCGGAGGCGGTTCATCTTTTGATTTTAAAGACACCAAAGACAACGACTGCCTATATTCCAAAATGCCTTCCAGTTTGCCCAGTTCCCTTTCCAAAGCGTTACGGCCGGAACGAGATTTGCCCAGCTCGGATTCTTCTTTGGCTAATTTAATTTCAATATCTTTTATCGTTTTGCGCGCGTTTTCAGTGGGAGATTCTCCATGAAAATCAGGCCTTGATTTTTCCGCCGTTTTAATATCTTCATCAATTTTATTTTTTTCGGCAGTTATTTTGTCCGATTCTTTCTTTAGATAATCTCTTTCTTGAGGTATAAATTGGGCATAAATATCTTTAAGCTCAGTTTTAAATTTTTCCGCCTCTTCAATCTTTTCCGCCTCTTTTTTCAGAAACTTTAGTTGATGCTGGATTTCTCTTCTCAAACTTTCCACTTGTTTTATATTTTCCGCCGTTTTTTCTAGCCGTTTTTCGGCATCCGCTTTTTTTATTTGGTATATTTTCAAGCCCAGCGCTTCTTCTATCATCTCCTTTCTGTCTTTGGGCGAAGCGTTCAAAAATCTGTCCGCTTCCCCTTGACTGATGATGTGATGGCTGGACGCGCCGAGTCCCACATTGCCGAGCAATTCCGTTATGTCTTTGAGGCGAACGGGCGAATCATTTATAAGATATTCGTTTTCTCCGTTTCTGTGCACCAACCTGGCGATAATCACTTCGTCAAAATCAACCGGCAATATTTTGTTTTTGTTGTCAAAAACCAAAGAAACGGACGCCCGTCCCATTTTGGCGGCGGTTTGCGAACCGTTGAAAATAAGGTCTTCGCCTTTTTTCCCGCGCAAACTTTTCATGGACTGCTCGCCCAAAACCCAGCGCAAGGCTTCGGCGACATTGGATTTACCGGAGCCGTTCGGCCCGACCACGGCCGTAACGGCGGATGGAAACTGCAAAACGGTCGTCTTGGCAAACGACTTGAAGCCGGATAATTCCAACCGCTTTAAAATCATAGGTATATTATAGAGTAAATAGCGGTTTTATAAAAAGAAAAAGGGAACCCACGCGAGTTCCCTTTTTATTTTGAGGGCGGTTATTTCAATTTAAAAATCTACAAAAAACAAGCAACTTTATGGAACCTTACCATTTTCGTTTTTTTAACATCGGCTTGGACTTGCTCATTTAATTGAGCATCCTCACAAAACTGTTTCAAAGCAGCCAGTAATTCATGTATCACCGTGACTTTTTTGAGAAGCTCTGGTTTTATATCCACAAACCCTTGAATATTTTTAATTCCAATTCCTTCTCCTGTCTCGCGATAATTTTTTTTCAATTTTTCCTTGTCAATATCAGCCTTGTATGAAGGCAGCACTAAGCTAGTCTTTACATTAAGAAGGCTTTTGATACCGCTTAAAACAGTTTCTAAAAAATCATTAGTACTAACACAATTCTTCATCTTACTCACCCCCTTTCGCTAGGTGAAAAAAATTTTATCTATCAAATAACGCCCTTATATTATCAAAAAACTCAAATAGTATTATTTTTTGAAAATCTGTTGCCAATAATACAGCGAGTTTTTTGTTGATTTTTAAAAGACCTCTTCACTTCCAGCCTAGTCCTTTAAAAAATGGTGTCAATCCCGCTCCGGAGCGGGACTATTTCGTATGCCAATTTTTGGCTTTGAGGGCTTTTCGGGCGGCATCTTGTTCCGCTTCTTGTTTGGAAGCGCCCTTACCTTCCGATATCAATTCATCGCCCAAGAAAACACCCATAGTAAAAACTTTTTCATGGTCGGGGCCGGATTCGGCCAAAACTTTATATGCTGGAGTAACACTCTCCAGCTCTTGCGCTTTTTCCTGAAACAAGCTCTTGGCATCTATCCATAATTTTTTCTCAATCACTTCTTCAATTTTACCGAAAAGATTTTTTTCTAAAAAGCTGGAAGTTTCTTCGTATCCGCTATTAAGATAAATCGCCCCGATAAGAGCTTCGAAAGCGTTAGCCAAAATGTATTGCCTCGCCTTGCCCAAACTCTTAGCCTCTCCTTTGGAGAGTAGCAAAAAGTCGCCAACATTAAGCTCACCAGCAACTTCGGAAAGCGTAATGGAATTGACCAGCGCCGCCCTTAGCCCCGTCATTTCCCCTTCCGTTTTTTGGGGATATTTTTTGTACATATATTCGGTTATGGCCAGCTCCAAAACGGCATCGCCCAGAAATTCCAGCCGTTCGTTTTGCTCCAAAGCCAAAGACGGGTTCTCGTTCAGATAAGACCTGTGGGTGAAAGCCTGCCGGAGCAGATTTTTGTCTTTAAAATCAACCCCTATTTTTTCTTCAAATTTTGAGAAGTTCATTTTTTGTTCAATTCTTTTATCGCTTCCGCCAAAATGCCTCTTATGTCGTCATACATTTTTAACTCGGGCAATTCTTCCATCTTAAACCATTTGGCGTCGTCCAAACCGCCCGTCTGTTTGAGTTTTATATCTTCATTTTTGGCCAAAGCCAGAAAATAAGTGACGCTTTTTTTGATTTTGCCTTTTTCCGGATCGGAAGCCATATATTCATTTTTGCCCAACTCTTTCCCTACTTCCACATCCAAACCTATCTCTTCCGCTATCTCTCTTTTTGCCCCACTAGCCGCGTTCTCGCCTTCCTCTATCCTTCCTTTGGAAAGCGTCCAGTAGCCGAAAATGTCATGGACGAGGGCGAATTCCGTATCATCGCTGTTTTTCTTGTACACGACCGCTCCGCCAAGTTTTTCCTCAATAAATTTTTCCGGTTTTTTTTCTTTTTCTTCGTCTTCTTCTTCCCCTCCCATTTCCCGATAAACGGTGCCCAGCACTCCGTTGACGAACTTTCCGGAAGAATCGCCGCCGAAAGTTTTGGCCAGCTCAATGGCTTCGTTTATGGCCACTTTGTTTGGCACCTCTTTTTTGTTGCCGAAAAGCAGTTCAAAAAGCCCGATTCTCAAAACATTTCTGTCCACGGCGGCAATCTGATCCAACGGCCATTCGGGAGCCGCCTTTTCTATAATGCTGTCTATCTTTTTTTGTTTTTTGATAACGCCTTTTATGAGAGCTTCCACGAAAACAGAGTCTTCAAGACCGGGGGCGAATTGCTCCACGTTGCGTTTTATGATTGAATCTATTTTTGATTTATCCTGTCCGCTAAAATCCCATTCAAAAAGGGATTGCATCGCTACGCTCCTGGATAAATGCCTGTTTGCCATAAAAATTAGATTTTAAAAAATCTTACTTGCTTTCTTTTTCCGCAAGCTCTTGTTCCTTGGCTTTTCGCTCTTTTTTGTTAAGTTTAGCCAGGACATCAATAACCTGTCTTCCTTTATATTCGCCGCAATTAAGGCAAACAGTATGAGGCAAAGCTTGAGTTCCGCATTTCTTGCAAACCGTAAACTGCGCCGTTTTCAGCGCGTGATGAGCCCTTCTGTTCCCCGTATGAGAACGGGTGCTTCGCATTCTTACTACCATATTATTTGCAATTATACACGATTATCCATTCTTCGCAAGGTTAATAACACTTCCGCAAAAGGTTTTCCGGTGGATGTCGCAGAAGCCGTGTTTGATTATTTTTTCAAAATGTTTTTTGGTGCCGTAGCCTTTGTGCTCGTTAAAGCAGTATTCGGGATATTTTTGGTGCATATTCATCATCACTCTGTCTCTTGAAACTTTGGCGATAATGGAACCGGCGGCTATTAGCGGAATTTTTTCGTCTCCTTTTATGATAGTTTCCTGATTATATCCTTCCGGCGCGTAAAGCGAGCCGTCCAGCATCACCAAATCCGGCTGGCGGGAAAATTTTTCCAAAACTTTTTCCACCCCGTATAGCACCGCCTTCCGTATGCCAAATTTATCTATCATTTCATTGCTTACAAAAACATGATGACATTCAAACTCCGGATTTTCCCGCAGAACTTTAAACCACTCTTCCCTTTTCTTGGCGCTTAATTTCTTGGAATCCTTAATACCCTTAAGCAAATCAGATGTCCAACGTGGCAAGTCGGACGTGGCAGGTCGGACAGGTTGAAATGCCCCCACCGCCCCCATGCACACCGGCCCCGCCAGCGGCCCCCTTCCCGCTTCGTCTATCCCGACGATAAAAAATTCTTTTTCCATAAAAACTTGACACAAAACATGAACTTGTTAATATATGATTGTATCGCTAGGGAAAAGCACTTCTTAAGGTTCCGTACTTGAGCGGTGCTTTTTCATTTTGTATTCCAGTTTGTTTCGCAAATTATTCATAAATTGCAATTTATCCTTCGCTGTCTGTTTGAGCAGGATGGAACAATTCTTGATGTCAGGACTTAACACAACTTCCAGTTTGTTGTTTTCATATAAATACTGCACCAGCGAATAAAAATCGCCATCACTGGAGACAATAACCGCCTTGTCATAATCATTTAATTCAAGCGCTGCTCGCAAAACAATATCTGCGTCAATATTACCTTTGATCTTGCCGTCAGCATCTGGTACTGTCGGCTTAAATTTTAAAATAAAACCGGCTTCTTGAAGACGATCATAAAGTGATTGATTTAACGCCACAAATCCAATGAATATATATGCCTTTTTAACGCCGTATTTTTCGGCAAGATAAATTCTAAATTTTTGATAATTCAATTTCCAGCCAAGTTTTTGAATGCCTAGATTCAAATTTTGACTGTCTATAAAAGCGTAATTATTGGATTCTTTTTTCATTGTTTTTTATATTCAACAATTTACAGTATAGCAAATTAAGTTTTAATATAAAAAGCTCAAGACAAACACCCATGCTTGTCTTGAGCTCAAGTAAATATTGATCGGATATTAAAATCTTATAAAAGGAAAAGTGCCAACCTTTTGCCGATAAGCATTCCATTTATTTTGAAATTTTTCAAAAAGAAATTTATCCTCGTTCTTTATAACATTCTTGACAAAAAGAATAACTGGAAACATGAACAATATAAGCCAACTATTCAACACAAGATATATTCCGAGCCCCAAAAAAATAGCTCCGATATAATATGGATGTCTAGTTATTGAATAAATTCCCTGAGTAAAAAGAATATCCCCCGCATTGTCCCCCATAAAACCCCAATCCATTTCTCGATGCAACCTGGCAAGAAACATTAGAACAATTCCGCATATGGACAATGACAACCCAATTATATATACAAGCAGACGATTGGAGCTTAAAGTTGTTGTGTCTAAAAACCCAAACAAATTAAAGATAAGAATTAGAGGCAATAACACATATACAACCAAGGTGATCCAGAATCTTCCATTTACTATTCCATTGGAAACATTTGTCTTGACCCTTTTCCCTTTTATAAACGACCAAAAAAATCTACCCGCAAAGAAGATTAGGAGGAAAACTATTACTGTTATTTTTTGCAACAAAATAAAATAAGTCATACACATTTTTCCTTTCTTTTTTAATATGCTTTCCGGAAATTTACCAGACTAATCGCAAGAAAGTCTTGCTTTATCTGCTTGCACTATACACGCAAACCATATTTTGTCAATCTTATGGTTTATCTCATTTTATATTTTAAAAACCCTGCGCTATTTATGCTCCAGCAGATTTAGGACTTCCCGCCTCGTCTATCCCGACGATAAATTTACAATTATGTTTATATTGTTTATTTTTATTGTTCATAATTTATAATTTAAATTTCCATATTTCATAAATCAAAATCTTACCGTTCCCCAGCGATAGCATTTTATCGGTAAGATTTTGATTTAACCATAAATTTACAAATTTTTCTTCAAAAATTCAGCAAGCATCGATAAATCCTTTTTTAATATAATCCGAATTTTATTTTCAATTGCTCCTCATTTGTAAAAGATTTTACTCTGACAAATCTCACAAATGGCCTGATAAGAAAGACTTCGACTATAAAATCAATCTCATCTTCGCATTCATAAGGCAAGATGAGCACTGATTTTTGCAATTCCAGAAAACCTAAATCTTTCAATTTCATTCTCAGCGCTTCTCTAGCTTTTTTGAATCTTTCTGGAATGTCAAAAATAACAATTCGCCACTCCCCGTCCCATTTTGCCGATTTTTTTATTTCCATTTCGTCTAGTTTGAATTTCAAGGCTTTCTTTTGACCTTCTTTAGTGAGAATAATTTTCACAGAACCGTCTTTGTCTTCTTTGTAGTCAATCAAACGGTCGTTATAGAATTCACGAACAATGCGAACTAATTTGTTTTTATTTATTTCTTTCCATTCTTTCGCCGTGCCTTTCAAAACCTTAAAATAATTTCTGGGTGACCTTGAAAGACCTAAAATAACTCCTGAAGCCAGAAGTAAAATTATTTTTTCTTTCGTTTCGCTCCTAATCGCCATCTTAATTAAATTATAACTCCTCCAAAATTTAAATCAAAATCTTACCATTCCCCAGCGATAGCATTTTATCGGTAAGATTTATTTTTTATTTTAATTTCTTTTATTTTAATTTCTAATTTTGTTTAGCAAAATAATTTGGTATAGTGTTATTATGCCGTCTAAATTCGTCCATCTTCATACGCACTCGCACTATTCCCTGTTGGACGGGCTGATAAAAATTGACGATTTGATAGACGAAGCCGTAAAGCTGAGGATGCCCGCCATCGCCCTGACCGACCACGGTAATATGTACGGAACGATTGAGTTTTACAAAAAATGCCAGAAAGCGGGAATCAAGCCGATAATCGGAGTGGAAACCTACATCGCCCTTGAATCAATGGCGCAAAAGCGCCCGAACATAGACAACAAACGACATCACTTAATCCTTCTGGCCAAAAACGAAACCGGCTACAAAAATCTTTTAAAAATCGTCACCGCCAGCTACTTGGAAGGATATTACTACAAGCCGAGAGTGGATAAAGAATTTTTAAGAAAACACCACGAAGGGCTTATCGCCCTTTCCGCCTGCATGGCCGGAGAAGTTTCCAAAATGATAGAAAGAAAAGACCCGGAGCGGGCGGAAAAGGCGGCCAGAGAATACGAAGATATTTTCGGCAAGGGTAATTTTTACATAGAAATAAGCCATCATCCGGACATAGAAAAACATAGCGATATCCAAAAAGGGCTTATTGAGTTGGCCAAAAAAACAAACATCCCGCTTGTTGCGACTCAAGACGTTCATTATTTAAAACCTGAAGACGCTCTGGCTCAAGATATCTTAGTGGCCATCCAAACCAACGCCGAAATGGCCGATGCTAATCGCCTCACAATGAAACTGGACGACTTCTCCATGAAATCCGGAGAGGAAATGGAGAAATTGTTCAAAAACAATCCGGACGCCGTGGAAAATACCTTCAAAATCACCGAGATGTGCGATGTCAAATTAAGCCTTGGCAAATGGGTTTTCCCAAAACTTGAATTGGAAGGAAATAAAAAACCGGAAGAATATCTGATTGAAAACGCAAGACATAATTATTCAAAAATATTCGGCGCAGATGATGCCGGCGGAGAAGTCAAAAAAAGATTGGAATACGAGTTGGAGATTATCGTTTCCAAAGGTTACGCCCCTTATTTTTTAATAGTGGCCGACTTGATAAGCTTCGCCCGAAGTCAAAAAATAATAACCAACACCAGAGGTTCCGCCGCTGGTTCCGTCGTTTCTTATGTCTTAGGCATCACCAATGTGGACCCTATAAAATACGCCCTGCCTTTTGAAAGATTTCTCAATCCATACCGTCCGTCTCCGCCCGATATAGATATGGACTTCGCCGACGACCGAAGAGAAGAAATTTTGGAATACACCAAACGGAAATACGGCAAAAACCATGTCGCTCAAATCGGCACTTTCGGAACGATGATGGCTAGGGGTTCGGTCAGAGACGTAACTCGCGCTTTGGGCAAGCCCTATGAGCTGGGTGACAGAATCTCCAAGCTCATCCCGATGGGCTCGCAAGGATTTCCCATGACCATAGACCAAGCCTTGAGCATCACGCCGGAACTGGCCGAAATATATAAAAAAGAAAGTGAAGTCAAAGAAATAATAGACATCGCCAAAAAGATAGAAGGCGGAGCCAGACATGTCTCGGTGCACGCCGCCGGAGTCGTCATCTCGCCGACCGAGCTAACCGATTATGTTCCTCTCCAATTTGAGCCGAATGGCGACAAAGTCATCACCCAGTACGATATGTATTCGGTGGAAGAAGCCGGATTGCTTAAAATGGACTTTTTGGGAATTAAAAACTTGTCCACCTTGGGAAACTCGGTGGAGCTAGTCAAAAAAAGAAAAGGCGTAGAAATAGACATTGAAAATATCCCCTTGGACGACAAAAATACTTTTGAGCATTTGGCCAAAGGGGAAACCATAGGGCTGTTTCAGCTCGGCGGTTCGGGCATGACCAGATATCTCAAAGAATTAAGGCCGACAACCGTTACGGACATAATGGCGATGATCGCCCTCTTTCGTCCCGGGCCTATGGCCAACATTCCGACCTATATAAAAAGAAAGCACGGGCAAGAAAAAATAACTTACCCCGACCCGCGTCTGGAAAAAATTTTAGATAAAACCTACGGCGTTGTCACTTATCAGGACGATGTCTTGCTTATCGCCATAGAATTGGCCGGTTACAACTGGGACACGGTGGATAAATTCCGCAAAGCCATCGGCAAAAAAATTCCCGAAGAAATGGCCAAACAGGAAAAGATATTCATAGAAGGCTGTCAAAAACACGGCGGTCTTTCTCCGCAAAAAGCGGAAGAACTTTGGCAGTTGTTTGACCCGTTCAAAGGTTACGGTTTCAACAAAGCCCACGCCGCTTCTTACGCCAAAGTGGCTTATCAAACGGCTTATATGAAAGCCAATTATCCGGCCGAATTTATGGCGGCGGTGCTGACGGCCGACGCCGGCGAGGTGGAAAAAATCTCCGAAACAATCGGCGAATGTGTCCGGATGAAACTGCCTGTTCTGCCTCCGGATGTCAACGAGAGCTTTGGCGATTTTACTGTGGTTGAAATAGGCGTGAAAGAAACAGAGGGTATAAGATTTGGACTTTACACGATAAAAAATCTCGGCAAAGAAATCGCCGACGCCGTAATAGAAGAACGCGAAAAAAACGGGCGATACAAATCTTTTTCAGATTTTCTGGACCGCGTCCAGCACAAAAATTTGAACAAAAAATCATTGGAATCGCTCATAAAATCCGGCGCAATGGACGCTTTCGGCGAAAGAAACAAGCTTATTTTCAATATGGAAGACGCCTTGGCTTACAACAAAGAATCTGGCAAAGCCAAGAAAAACCAAAACTCGCTTTTTGCCTTGATGGCAGAGGGCTCCAGCCTGCCGGAACTGCGTTTCAAAGAAACGGAACCGGCTTCCCAGCACGATAGATTGCTGTGGGAGAAAGAACTGCTGGGCTTGTATGTGTCCGGCCATCCTTTGGATAAATTCAAAGACAAACTGGAAAAGATAAAAACAAAAATCGGCGACATTAAAAATTTGCCGGAAAATATGCCTCTTGTAACGGCCGGAATGATAGAAGAAGCGAAAAAAATAAACACCAAAAAAGGCGACCCGATGATATTTATGAAATTGTCCGATTATACCGACAGTATTGAAAATGTGGTTTTCCCTAAAATTTTTGAAAAATACGCCTCCATAATCCGCGAAGGCAACTGCATCGCCGTCAAAGGCCGGCACTCCATCCGCAACGGCGAACATTCAATATTGGTGGAGGAGATAAAGGAGATGACGAATTGAAATAAAAAAACCGGGGCGTGTGTCTTTACCCCGGGGTACTGCTTTAAATTTTTTTATTTTTTAAAAAAAGTAAGGTAATAATATTTAAGATTTCACCCGTAATCATCTAACTCAGGCAGTTCGGGACAATTTGGCATTGTCATTTTGTCCTCCCGTGCATGTGGGTATTGGTTATTCGGTCATAAATTTCACAACAAACGATGCCATGGGTACTATCCTGCCTTTACCGGTATCTTTTTCAACCAAAAGAAAACCTGCCACAATCATAATTTCTCACCCCCTTTCAAAAATAAATTTTTATAAAACCATCAACACGAACTGTCGTGGTGTGTTGGTGGCGTTTTTAAGGTTTTCAATTCTGCAAGCATTTTATACAAATCATATCTTTTGTCAAGTCCTTTAAAATTTTATTTGTGGTATTATATTAAATATGGCTAAAAATAAGGATGATATAGAAAAAAAACGGCATTCGCTGGCGCATTTGATGGCAATGGCGATAACAAGCAAGCATCCGGAAGTAAAATTTGGCATCGGACCGACGATTGAGAACGGTTTTTATTATGATTTTGATTTTTCCGGCCTTGATCACTCGCCCACCGAAGAAAAATTGCCTGTTTTGGAAAGTTTTATAAAAGAACTTATCAAACAAGACATTCAATTTGAAAAAGAAGAAATAAGCGCCGAAAAAGCCAGAGAAATTTTCCAAGACCAGCCGTTTAAACTGGAACTGATTGAAGAGTTGGAAAAAACCGGCAACAAAATTTCCATTTACAAATCCGGGTATTTCACCGACCTTTGCGCCGGACCGCATATTGAGTCCACAAAAGAAATTGACCCCGACGCTTTCAAACTTACAAAAGTTGCCGGCGCTTACTGGAAAGGAAGCGAGAAAAACAAAATGCTCACTCGCATTTATGGCATAGCGTTTGAAACAAAACAAGAACTTGATGATTATCTTAAGATGATGGAAGAAGCCGAAAAACGAGATCACAGAAAACTTGGTAAAGAATTGGATTTATTCTCTTTTCATCAGGAAGGTCCGGGCTTCCCTTTTTGGCATCCGAAAGGAACGATTCTTTACAATGAACTCAAAAATTTTATAAGAAAAGAAAATGAGAAGCGAGGCTACGGAGAAGTGATGACCCCGATTATTTTGAGCAAAGAATTATGGGTGACTTCCGGACATTGGGACAAGTTCAGAGACAATATGTATTTCAGCAAAATTGACGAACAAGAAATGTCCATCAAGCCGATGAACTGCCCAGGCGGTATGCTTATATACAAAGAAGGTATGCATTCTTACCGCGACTTGCCTTTAAGATATTCTGAGTTTGGTCTTGTCCATAGGCACGAACTGTCAGGCGTGCTTCATGGTCTTTTGCGAGTGAGAGCTTTCACTCAAGACGACGCTCATTCTTATTGTACGGAAGAACAACTGAATGGTGAAATTATCGGAATGGTGGATTATGCTTTGGATATTTATAAGACATTCGGTTTTAACGAGTATGAAATTTTCATAGCCACGAAACCAGAAAAGCATATCGGAGATGATGCTGTCTGGAAATTAGCGACCGATGCGCTTACAAAATCGCTTAATGAAAAGGGTTTGGAATACAAAATAAAAGAAGGCGAAGGCGCGTTTTACGGGCCTAAAATTGAATTTAACATCAAAGACGCCATCGGCAGAAATTGGCAAATGGGCACTATCCAAGTTGACTTTTCTATGCCCGGAAGATTCAATGCCGAATATATAGACAAAGAAGGCAATAAAAAAACTCCGGTGATGGTGCATCGAGCCATACTTGGTTCTCTTGAAAGATTTATCGGCGTGCTTATTGAACATTATTCCGGATCTTTTCCTGTCTGGCTGTCACCTGTTCAAGCTTTGGTAATCCCCGTCAGTGAAAAATTCAATGATTACGGCGAAAAAGTTTTGACTGAATTAAAAGACGCCGGCATCCGAGCCGATATAGACAAATCCAACGAAACTTTGGGCAAAAAAATCCGCGCCGGCAAGACTCAAAAAATCCCTTATCTCTTGGTCGTCGGCGAGAAAGAAAAAGAAGCCGAAACAGTCGCCGTCAACTTCCGCGACAAAAAAGAACAAGAAACAATACCCCTAGCCCAATTCGCCGAACTCGTCCAAAAAGAAATTAAAGAGAAAAAATAAAGCGGGTTGTAAATCAGTCTACAACCCGCTCGATAAACTAAAAAAGATAATTTTTAAGTCATACGTATTATGTTTGAGGTTACATAATTAGACGTTTCCTCATAAATTTTAAAAATCTCTTTTTGTTCAGGAGAAAGCATCTTCTCAAATACACTTCTTAAACGAGACTCCCTAGTTTGGGCACAGTCAAAGCAAATAATTGAACCCAGTTTTTTCTCTATCACTAACTGATTCTCTAACTCATTCAACACTCCCATACACCATATACATGGCTTAACATCTGGTGCATTTTTCATATTTTTTCCTTTCAAGAATTGTTAAACTGCCAATCAATAACTCAACGATTCAACTACCTTAAACCCGTCCACCATCACGAACGGTACGCTTTTTTTGCGCCAATTGCAATAGAATTCGGAAATTGGACAATTTTCCGGCGGATAATAATCTTCCAATACGCACATTCCCCATTCGCCTTGGTTGCCATCGCCTTCTTTTGATAACTTGCCACAGATGAATTCCCCCGATTTGTTTCTGTGGAGCAATTCGCAATACGGCAATGCGTAAATATATTTATCTTCATTTATCCACAGAGCTTTTGCTTTTCTCTGTTGTCCGCCAATCCTTGCCCCCTCGTATTTGATATAAAACCTTTTAATCGCTCGATGAGGGTTCCCTGCTTCTATGATGCATCTTCCACCTTCTACCCCAACAAGATGCTTCCTTATAAAAGAGACATCTTTTTCCTTTTCTTCATTAAAACACAAATAAATACCAACTTCATCCACATGAATTAATTCCACTTTTCTATATGCGTTCTTCGCGACATTCACAAATCTTCTGCGAATCGGGATCTCAAACAATGGCATATTACATCTCCTTTCCGTGTATTTAAACACAAAAAAATATTTCAAATAACAAATAAAATTCTGCTTCATTCATACCCCAAAACCCAAATTTTTGCAAGAAAAAAATGTTCCCCTTAATTCTGCTATCGCCTAAATAAGGGGAACATTTTAGAAACAGTTTAATTTCAAAAATTAGATATCCAAATTTTGGACCGCTTTGGCGTGAGATTCTATGAAGAGACGGCGTGATTCCACGTTGTCTCCCATCAATACTTCAAAAATTTTGTCGGCTTCTTCAGCGTCCTTGACGCTGACTTGCTTGAGAATTCTGTTTGACGGATCCATTGTCGTTTCCCAAAGCTCACTCGGGTTCATCTCGCCCAAACCTTTGTACCTTTGGACAGTGTAATTTTCTTTTCCTTTCATAAGTTTGTCTTTTTCGCTGTCGTTATAAGCGTAATTTATGTCTTTCCCTTTGAAAATTTTATACAGCGGCGGCTGGGCGATATACAAATAACCTTGCTCTATCAAAGGCAAGTAATATCTAAAAAATAAAGTGAGCAAAAGCGTGGTGATGTGCGAACCGTCCACATCGGCATCAGTGGCGATTATTACTTTGTGGTATCTTAATTTGGAAATATCAAACTCGTCGGCGATGGCCGCGCCAAGCGCTATGACCAAAGCCTTGATTTCCTTGAAAGCCAGCATTTTATCTATGCTTGTTCTCTCCACATTAAGAATTTTACCCTTCAAAGGCAAAATCGCCTGCGTCCTTCTGTCTCGGCCTTGCTTGCTGGAGCCGCCGGCGGAATCCCCCTCAACGATAAACAACTCCGCCTCGCTAGCGTCTCTGGTTTGGCAATCGGCCAATTTGCCCGGCAAAGTCAATCCCTCCAAAACGCCTTTCCTTAATATGCTTTCCTTGGCTGCTTTGGCGGCTTTTCTGGCTTTAAGGGCCAACAAAACCTTGGAAATTATGATGCGGGCATCGCTCGGGTTTTCCTCCAAGAACGCCGAAAAAGCTTCGCCAAAGACTGACTCCACCGCCGTCCTGGCTTCCGGATTGCCAAGCTTGGCCTTGGTTTGCCCTTCAAATTGAGGCTCCCTTAACTTCACCGAGATGACGGCCGTCATACCTTCCCGCACATCGTCGCCGGTAAAATTGTCTTCGTTTTCTTTGATAATGTTGTTTTTTCGGGCGTAGTCGTTGATGGTTCTGGTAAGCGCCGTTCTAAAACCGGTTAAGTGCATCCCGCCGTCCGGGGTTTTGATGTTGTTGGCAAAACTTATTTCTTTAATGTCTATTTCTTCCACATATTGAACGGAGCTTTCCACCATAATTCCTTCTGCCTCTTTCTCCACGTAAAAAACTTTATCGTGAATCGGCTTTTCTCCGTGGTTAAGATGCCTGACCAAAGACATCAGTCCGCCTTCAAAATAAAAAGTGAACGATTCCGCCGGCAACTTCAACGAATCCAAATACAAAACTTTGGCATCATCTATTTTGCCCTCATAATTCCTTAAATCCATCACTCTTATCCTCAGCTTTTTCACTAAGTAAGCCTGCTGGCGGAGATGGTTTAAAATTGTTTGATAGTCGAATTTTGTTTCCGAAAATATTTTATGGTCCGGTTCAAAGGTAACGACGGTGCCACGGTATTCGCTCGGACCGACTTTTTTTACCTTGGCTTGCGGCTCTCCGATTTTGTATTCTTGGATATGTTTTCCTCCGTCTTGGTGGACCTCCACTTTCAGCCAACTGGATAAGGCGTTGACTACCGAAGCGCCAACGCCGTGCAAACCGCCGGAAATTTTATAAGATTCTCCGCCGAATTTTCCTCCGGCGTGAAGCGTCGTCATGACCGTTTCCAAAGCGGAAACGCCGGTTTGCTTGTGAATACCCACAGGAATTCCTCGGCCGTTATCGGCCACCCTTATCCTGTCGCCGGGCAAAATTGCCACTTCTATCTCGTTGGCAAATCCGCCCATCGCTTCGTCGCGGGAGTTGTCAAAAATTTCCCAAACCAAATGATGAAGCCCATCCACGCCGGTGGAACCGATATACATGCCCGGCCTTTTGCGCACCGGTTCCAGACCTTCCAGAATATAGATATCGTCAGCCGTATAATCGCCCTTTTTGCCTTTGTTTTTATCAGGATTTTCCTTAGCCATAATATGCTTTAATTATAACATAATTTCCGAAATTTTCACGTTTCTACCTCCTTGCTACCTTCTTATTTCCCAGTCGTCATTGGCCTCAATGGTTTCAAAAATTTTTTGCATAATGGCGTTGGCTTCTTCGTCAGTAAGGGTTTTTCCCGGCGATTGGAAAATAAGATGGAAAGCCAAACTTTTTCTTTCCTCGTTTTCATAAATATCAAACAAGTCTGTTTCAACCAAAAGTTTTTCGGCAGTGTTTTCTATAACGTCTAAAACATTTTCCACTTTTTCGTTTAACGGGACGAAAATGGCTATATCTCTGACAATGGCCGGATATTTGGAAATTGGCTCGTATCCAACGCTTTCGTCCGCCAACTTTACCAATTCGTCAAAATCAAATTCAAAATAATTATCGTCTATATGGCCTATCGTTTTTCCGCCGGCCTGAACTTCAGCCACCCTGCTGTCATGATCTTTATAATAAAAATCGTCTACACCCAAACCGTTAAGTAATTCGTCGGCAATGCCTTTCATCTCGTAAAAATCAGCCTTGTTATTTATGGCGCCAAAAACTAGTCTTTCTCCGCTTTTGGGAAAAATTTTTCCCAGCTCAAAAACTTTTATATTTTTAAAATATTTGCCATTTTCTTTGACGTTCGCCCCAAGCCCTTCCGCCAAATTCGTTCTCAAAAATTTCTTGTCTTTGGAGGGCGGATTTTGCAGTTCCCAATCCCCTGTTTTTACGAAAGAATAATTATAAACTTCGGAAAATCCCAGGCCAACCATTATTTTTCTCGTTATTGAAACAAAAAACAAAGAGTCGTTTCTTTTCGGCGGAACAAGCAAACCTTCCGGAGTTTTTTCTTCTATCTTTTCATAGCCGTAAATACGGGCTACTTCTTCCACGATATCTTCTTTGATTTTCAAGTCTGGTCTTTCCGACGGAACGCCGACGGAAAAAATATCTTCTTTTTTGCTTATTTCCATTCCCAGCCGATTTAAAATATCCATTATTTCTTTTTCGGGTATTTTCACCCCCAAAATTTTTTCAATATCGCTTTCTTTGATAAAAATAATCTCTCTTTTTTCCGGCTCCGGCAAAGAAATTTTGGCGTCCAATTTCAAAATAGCGGCGGTATCTCTTATCACTCCAAGATAATCAACATAATCGTAGGAGCGATTGGGTAAAATTTTAACATTAAGCTCATAATCGCCGTTTTTCGGCTCAACAGATTCCACTTCCTGCGAATGCATAGTCAAAAGCTCGGCCAATTTTTCCGGAGCCGGCAATTTTTCGTCAAAATGTTTTTGTATCCAAGAATAATTTATTTTCATAAGGAATTTTTTACTTCTTATGATTTTAAAATTGCCTTAAAAATCTTAAATCGCCGGAATAAAACAGCCTAATGTCGTCTATCTTGTGTTTTATCATCGCCAATCTGTCAACGCTCATTCCAAAAGCGAACCCCTGCCACTCGTTCGGATTAAGCTTCATCTTGTCCAGAATTTTCGGATGAACCATTCCCGCTCCGGCAATTTCCAGCCATTTACCCTTGAACTTCATATCCACTTCCACCCCGGGCACAACGAACGGGAAATAGCTGGCGCGGAATCTGATGTCTATGTTTTCATCGCCGAAAAATCTTTGCAAAAATATTTTAATAATCGCCTTGAGATTGGCCAGATTTGTTTTTCTGTCCACCATCAGCCCTTCAATCTGGTAAAACTGCGTTTCGTGAGTGGCATCGGTGGCTTCCATTCTGAAAACCCGCCCAGGAGATATTATCCGAAAAGGCGGCTGATTGCTCTCCATATATCTTATCTGCACCGAAGAAGTATGAGTACGAAGTAAAAATTTTTCTTTGCTTTTTATCCAAAAGGTGTCCTGCATCGCCCGCACCGGATGGTCGGCGGGGATGTTAAGAGCGTCAAAATTATAATATTCGGTTTCCAACTCCGGCCCGTCGGCGACTTCAAAGCCCATAGATTGGAAAACATCGCCAGCCTTGTCCATTGCCTGCGTCAAAGGATGCAGATGCCCTCTTTCCATCTTCTTGCCCGGAGCAGTTACATCTATAAATTTTTTGCTTTTATCGGCCATTGTTTCTATGCAACCATAATAACTGTTTTTTCACATTTTTCCAAGGAAAAAGAAAATCCCAGACCTCCGGCTGGGATAAAAAAACTTTGTATGTATTATATAATACATTTATTATTCCTTATATTATCACTTATACCGCTATACTTCTTTTGAACTCGCTAATTGCCTTCTTAGGTAAAACAACCTTTGATACCGCGCATATGTTTAATCCTATGGGGCAATTGTCGCAGTTGTTCTTTTTTATAACAACCACAACCTCTTTAAGACTGTTATTTAAACCACATTTGCGCTGAATAGCTCGAATGATACACTCTTTAATTCCATCATTAGTATTACTTATATCAGCACACCCGATCACTATTGGATTTTCTTTGCTCCCTAATACGGCAGGCATAAATCTTTCCCCTTTCTTCAAAAACAACACCATAATCAAAGTCAAAACTCATATCACGATAACTTATACTGCATTAAATTTTTATAATACAGTACCCCCCTTTCTCCTTCCTCCAAAAATTTTCTACTGAATAATATAAGGAATATATAAAATATTTCAAAAAACTAATTTTAATTGCATTATACCAAAAAAATAAAACAACGCAATAGTAACTTCCTCTTAAAAAGAAATTGGAGCGGTTTGTGCGCCGCTCCAATTATTAATGACATTTGCCTTAGGAATTGAAAAACTTTATCAAAAAAATTACGTAATTTTCCATATTCACCACCTTCCCGCCATTATTTACAAACAAATTTTTGCAAGGACTTTTTCTATTGCCCGCCATCAGGCAGTAATCAACAAATTTTTTATCTTCTATTTTATCTATTTTACTTTTCTTGTAACAAGACAGTGTGGCGCAAGGAAGACAATTTTTGACAGCATGTCTTATCAGGTCTGAACAATGATCGCAAACTGCATTTATAAACAAAATGATTGTTTTCCCGGTTGTGGCGCGAACTCCTTCAGTTTCTTTTCCACCACTTACCCATTTTTTTAATTGAGAATTCCATACTCTGCCACAAGCGCATTTTTTTACAACCAATGCGTCACTAGAAGACAACAAATCTGCTTTATTATAACCGCGATTTATTTTCCTTCTCACTAAGCGTCTCCTTTAAAAAATTTGTTAAATTAAATGTTTTAAAAAAGCTAAACTGATTATTTTATACTATATTATGGTTTATATTTCAAGAGGCCATATGACACTTTTTATAATTCCTAGCGAGCCACAGGCGAAAACGAAGTTTTCATCCGGGGCGAGTGACGGAATTTCAAGAAATGTCACGCTCCATGACATTTCTTATATTTCTTGCCTGAACCGCAGGGGCAGGGGTCGTTTCTGCCGACTCTTCCGCCAGTTGGCGGATTGGAAGAACCAGCGCCGGAAGATGCAAGATTGGCCGAGACTCTGCCTATCATCGGGCCGGAGTTGTGGATTTCCAAAACCGGCTCTTGTTTGGGTTCCGCCATTTGCCCGCCGACTTTCAAAGTCATTTCGGCGATGGCATTGTCTATAGCCGCCTCCATACGGATAAAAAGTCCCCGGCCTTCGTTTTTGTATTCCACCAGCGGGTCTTTCTGCCCGTAAGCCCGCAGACGAACGGACGACCTCATATAATCCATCGCTTCCAAATGCTCCACCCAAAGCATATCCACCGCCTGAAGCATCAGCATCCTCTGGCTGTGGAAAAATTTATCATCGCCCAATTCCCCTTTTCTTTTTTCCAAAGCTTCAATCTTTTCCATGTCGCTGGCAAAGATGCTTTTCAATTCTTCCAAAACAAAATCATTTTCTCCGTACAAAATTTTCTTTCTTCTGTCGTAAATTATTTTTCTCTGGTGATTTAAAACATCGTCGTATTCCAGCAAATGTTTTCTGGCGTCAAAATTAAAGCCTTCTATTTTGGACTGCGCCGACTCAATCGCCTTGGAAAGCATCCTGTTTTCAATCGGCTGGTCTTCGGGTATGCCAAAACGACCCATCAAGCCTTTGATTCTGTCCGAGCCGAAAACTCTCATCACATCGTCTTCCAAAGAAATAAAAAATTGCGTCTCGCCCGGGTCGCCCTGCCGACCGGAACGGCCTCTTAACTGATTGTCTATTCTTCTAGCTTCGTGCCTTTCCGTGCCCAACACGAATAATCCGCCCTCTTTTTTAACATCCTCAGCTTCTCCTTTAACCGGCGGATTGCCGCCCAAAACGATATCCACGCCTCGCCCGGCCATATTGGTGGCGATTGTTACCCCGCCCTTTCGTCCGGCTTGAGCGACAATCTCGCCTTCTTTTTCGTGGTGTTTGGCGTTAAGAACGGTATGAGGCACGCCTTCTTTTTTCAATAGGGCGGAAAGGTATTCATTTTTATCTATGGAAACTGTGCCGACAAGAATCGGCTGGCCGGTTTGATGGACTTCTTTTATTTTCCCGGCGATGGCTTGAAATTTGCCTTGGACAGTTTGGAAAACCAGATCCGGCTTGTCTTGCCTCGCCAATGGTTTGTTGGTGGGGATGCTTATCGTTTCCAGTTTATAAACCTTGTGGAATTCTTCGGCGGAAGTGAGCGCCGTGCCCGTCATTCCGGCCAGCTTGCCGTACAGCCTGAAATAATTTTGGAAAGTGATGCTGGCCAGTGTCCGCGACTCTTTCTGCACTTGGACTTTTTCTTTGGCCTCCACAGCCTGGTGAAGCCCCTCCGACCATCTTCGGCCCGGCATCATTCTTCCGGTAAATTCGTCCACGATTATTATTTCATTATTTTTTACCACATAATCTTTGTCCAGA
>Ga0209541_10004626_pt1 | contig 24334 bp, 20 predicted proteins | sample RifCSPlowO2_01_FD_184027 | JGI IMG/M metagenome (GOLD analysis project Ga0209541, IMG submission 184027) | Groundwater microbial communities from Rifle, Colorado - Rifle CSP2_plank lowO2_0.1 (SPAdes) (version 2) | ecosystem: Environmental > Aquatic > Deep subsurface > Groundwater | place... | reverse complement strand
ATCTTGTCAATTATTATCTTGAAATCATTGAATTTAAGCTCTCTTTTTTGCCTCCTTAAGGTATTTTTCTGGCACATGACACAATCAAGATTGCAGTTTATTGTTGGCTCTATTGCAAGAAAAGAAGGATAAAAATACATTTTTCGCGGCTCAAATCTGGAAGTTATTTTCATTCCCACTACATTAAATACTTTGTATGGGTTTTTTGAAACTTCTTCTAAGAATCTTTTGATGTTTACCATAGGCAAATTTTTATTTTTTGAGATTATTATTTTTATCTGAACCTTATCTCCTTTATCTTGAATTCTTTCTTATTTCCGGAGCAATTTTCACATAGCCCTATTTTTTGCTTGTCTTTCAAAACCTGTTTTCTGAATGATACATACTTCTCATTATTCCATATATCCCTGAATTTTTTCTTGAATATATTGCCAAAAACATAACTATTATGCGAATCCCTGCAGCATGGTACAATACTCCCATCAACATTAATCGTTGTTTCATCCCACAGATATTCACAGAAATTTGTTATTTGCCCTGCCTTTGCTTTGCCTTCTTTAAGGTTATATCTCCTGAATCTTGGATTCAAAGGAAGATACTTTTCTATCGGCTCATAAACCGAAGTGTCCATCGTACCCACAGTCTTAAAGAATATTTCATCTGCCCCGATGCTTCTTGCAAGATTTATCGCCTTTTCTACCTCATGCTCATTATGCCTCATAACTATAAACTGCATCTTTATTATTGGTGTTTTGCTTCTTAACCGCCTTTTTTCTGAGACTAGTTTTTTGATTGCATTTATCGCTCTTGAAAAGCTTCCCTGCTTTCTGTATCTTTTATATGTCTCCTCACTTGCACCATCCAAACTTACTATAATCTCATCCAAACCGCTCTTAACCAATTTTGAGGCATTTTCTTCTGTCAGGAAAAAGCTATTTGTGCTTGTGTTGACAAAGATATCGAATTTCTTTGAATACTCAATCATCCTGTAAATGTCCTTGTTTATAAGCGGCTCTCCCCAGTTCCATAGTCTAAGATGAATTATATATGGGCCCAATTCATCAATAATCCTCTTAAAATCATCAAACTTCATCATTGCTTTTTTCCTGCCGAGCAAGCCAAGCCCCGTAGGGCATAATGGGCATTTCAGATTGCAGACATTAGTCGGTTCTAACATAAGAGTAATAGGCATGCCCAAAACCCTCGGAAACCTTAATGCCTTTGAAATCTTTACAAGCACAAGGTTCAATAACCTTGAAGGTCTGAATGCTACGTATCTTAAGAAATATGCCGCCTTTGACGATATATTCATTTTAAGGGAAGCTTAAATCCACTTTTAAAGTTTATGAATTAATGAATCATATATAATCTAAGTGTATGCTTCTATGGATTACATATGAATTAATGAATCAAAAGCTATTTAAAAGATTTTGAGTATTTTTACATATGAACAATAAGAAAACACTGCTTGCTGTCTTGGGCAGGGGTGGGCATACAGAACAGCTCCTAAAGTTAATAGACCTTCTTGGCAAGGAGTATAATTATGAGTATGTAATCGCATCAGAGGACTTAGTATCTGAAAAAAGGATAAAATTTAGAGGCAGGGTGTTTAAAATTATCAACCCAAGAAGGATGGATGATAAAAATATCCTAAAAGTAATACTGAAGTTCATTCCTTCAACAATCCAGCTTATTTCTGTAATATTAAGAAGCAAGGCAAAATTTGTAGTTATGTGCGGGCCCGCCCTGTGCCTGCATATAGCTGTCTTGTCCAAATTAGTTGGCAAGAAAGTAATATTCCTTGAGTCATGGTCGAGGGTATACACAAAGTCGTGGGCGGGCAATGCAGTATACAAACTCAATTTGGCTGATTTGTTCTTTGTGCAATGGAAGGAAGAGATGAAAAATTATCCTAAGGCAATTTATGCCGGGAGGCTTGGTTAAATGATATTTGTTAGCGTCGGAACAGGCAAATTTGATGAATTAATAGAAGCAGTTGATAAAATTGCTCATTCTCTCAAGGAAAAGATAATTGCCCAGATAGGTGAAGGGGGCTATAAGCCAAAAAATATGGAATATTTCAGATACAAAGAAACCTTGTTGCCTTATGATAAAAAAGCCCGCCTAATCATCACTCATGGTGGTGCTGGCAGAATCTATGAGCTCCTTGCAATGAATAAAAGAATTATAGGCATAGCGAACACAAACAGGACAGATGACCATCAAATGGATATATTAAAGGCGTTATCGCGGCAAAATTTCATTATATGGTGCAAAGAGTCAGAGGATTTAAAGGAAATAATAAAAAATTCCAAAAAATTCAAGCTTAAAAGATACAAAAAACCTGAATGCAGTATTGCTAAAAAAATTAGGGATTATATAAAAGAGGTGTAAATGTAGTATTGCTGAGAAAATCAGAGATTATGTAAAAAATGTGTGGGATAGTCGGAATATATGACCAGAAGAAGGGAATAGACAAAGAGCAGGTAAGAGTAGCGACAGGCATCCTCGAGCATAGAGGTCCTGATGACTTCGACTATTATTTTGATGATAATGTAGGATTGGGCCACAGACGGCTTTCAATCATCGACTTGAGCAAAAATGCAAGACAGCCGATGAGCAATGAATCGGGAGACATCTGGATAGTATACAATGGGGAGATATACAACTTCATGGAGTTACGAAAGGAGCTTGAAAAGCTCGGCCACGAATTCAAGAGCAAGAGTGATACAGAAGTTGTAATCCATGCTTACGAGCAATGGCAGGAGTCCTGTCTTCAGAGATTTAACGGGATGTTTGCCTTTGCAATATGGGACTCAAAAAATAAAAAATTATTTCTTGCAAGGGACAGGTCAGGCGTAAAGCCGTTGTATTACTGCTTAGACAAAGGAAGATTCATATTTGCATCAGAAATAAAGGCAATTTTGGAATTTGATGTCGAAAGGAAAATCAATGAAAATGCGCTCTATGATTATTTCAACTATCTTATTCTTATCGGAGATGAAACATTATTTCATGGAATAAAAACTCTGCCTCCTGCACATTATTTCATTTTGCAGGATAATAAGATTATAGCAAGAAAATACTGGGATTTCAATTACAAGACAGAACAAAAAACAGAGGCTGAGTGGGTTAAAATGCTTGGGGAAGAAATCTCTGAAAGCATTAAAAAAAGATTGATATCTGATGTTCCAATAGGGGCATTTATTTCTGGGGGAGTGGACAGTTCTGCAATAATTGCATATATGAAAAAATTTACGGATGATTTAAAAACATTTTGCGTGGGTTCTGGTGACGAACTTGAATTAGGCAATGCGAGAGTTATCTCAGAAAAATTCAAGACAGAGCATCACGAGGTTATGATAAATGCCTATGATTTCGCAGATAATCTAAGAAAGATGATATGGCACTATGACATGCCAGTATCCTTTGCATCTTCAGTACCCTTATACTTTGTTTCAAAGCTGAGCAGGGGTAAAGCAACTGTTGTTCTGACTGGGGAGGGCGCAGATGAGCTCTTTGCGGGCTATAATAGGTATAATCTTATGCTCAAATCATTCAATCTAAACAAAATAACAAAAGTTCTGCCAAAGAGCATAAGGGGCAGTTCATTTGGATTGATAAGCAATTTCTATTCTGACTCCAGGTACATAAAAAATATAGATATGATGCTGAATGGCTTTAATTTCGATTATGCAACAGGAATCAATGCAGTAATTGGCAAGGAAAGAGATTCCCTGCTGAAAAATATCCCTAAGGAAAAACCATGGCAGGAAAAGGTTGTAAAAATATATAATGAAAAGGCAACAGATTTGCTAAATAAGATTCTTTATCTTGATTTCAAGACATATCTGGTCGAGCTTCTTATGAAACAGGACAAAATGAGCATGGCTGCGTCCATTGAAAGCAGGGTTCCATTTTTGGACTATCATATAATTGAGATGGCTGCAAAAATTCCTGCAAACCTCAAATTAAATGGCAAAATAGGAAAATATATCTTCAAAAAATCATTGGAGAATGTGCTGCCTCAAGAAACAATATACCAAAAAAAGGTGGGGTTTACTGTTCCAATTAACAGATGGTTTAGAGGGGAGCTGCATGGATTCCTGCAGGATAGCATACTCAATGACAGCGAATTATTAAGCAGATTTTTTGATATGCCAAAAGTGAAGAATATGATTGAAGCGCAGAAAAAAAAGGATTACTCCCTGCAATTATGGGCGATTTTAAACTTTAAATTATGGCTGGAGGAATTTAATCTTACTGTTTAATATGTTAGACATACTCTTTGTAAATCAGCCGCGCATGAACGGAATTCCTGTTCCGAGAGAAATAGATTGCGCTAATCCCCAAAAGGACTTTCTTGTCCAGCCGCTTGCGCTTGCATATCTTGCCTCATCAGCCAGAAAAGAAGGATGCAAAGTGGGCTTAATTGACCTTAATATAATGGACAAAGATTATGCCTATTTAATTCCTGTTCTAAAAAAGGAAAAGCCAAGGATTGTAATCGGCAGTTTTGCAATTCCTTCGATATTTATTGATTTAGAATTATGCAAAGTAGTCAAACAGAATTCCGATGGCAAATTTGGAATTTGGGGCCCTATTCCCTCTGCATTGCGCGACTTTTTTTACGAGAAATTTCCAGAGCTTGATTTTATAATAGAAAATGAGCCTGAGTTCACAATGCAGGGGATAACAAAAAATTTGCATAAAAACAAAAAAGACATTTTTGTGGGAGTGAGGGGATTAAGCTACAGAAAAAACAGGAAGATTGTGTTTAATGGATTCAGAAAACTTGGAAATCTTGACAATCTGCCTATTCCTGCTTATGACCTGCTGCAAATGAATCTGTATCATACTCCTTACAATAGAAGATTACCAATGACTATAATGAGAAGTTCAAGGGGATGTATTGCAAGATGCACATTTTGTTTGATAGGTGGTTTAGATAAAATAGAGAGAGGTTACGGAGTGCCATGGCGCGCCCAATCCGCTGAACGGACTGTGAAAGAGATAGAATACGTATCAAGAAACTTTGGAATCAAGGAAATAAATTTCTTTGATGCAGAATTCACTATAAACAAGAAGCGTGTCAAGGAAATATGCAAAGGAGTAATAGAAAAAAAATTAGACATAATGTGGAACTGCAACGCCCGAGTTGACCTTGTCGATAGTGAAACCTTAAAATGGATGAAAAAAGCTGGCTGTTATGGAATAAGTTATGGAGTTGAAAGCATAAATAAGAAAGTTGTTAGGTTATGCAAAAAGAACATAACTGCTGAACAGGTTGAAAATGCAGTCAAGCTCACAAAATCCTCGGAAATCCAGCCGGCATTATACTTTATGATTGGCTTGCCGGGAGAAACAGTTGAAAGCATCAAGGAAACAATAGCATTTGCAAAGAAAATGGCATTAAAATATGACTTAAGGCCCCAATGCACAATCGCAACGCCCTATCCCGGCACTGCCTTTTGGAACACTGCAAAGAAAAATGGCTGGATAAAAGAGGACTTGGACAAGTTAGAACAAACAACCGCTTCAATTTCTTATCCTCATTTGTCACAACAAGAGCTCGAATACTGGCACGAGCAATTCTACAAGCAGGTTGTATTGAACCCAATAAGGTTAATAAAAAGGGTTCTTCGGATAAGGCACTGGAATGAGATTAAAAGCATTCCAATGCATATAAAAGAATTTTCAATCGCATTATTCACAAAAATGAAATATGTAAGGTAAAAAAAGTCATAAAGATATATGATATATGTAAGATAAAAATGGATAACTTGAATATCTTAGTTGCTATCTGCACGCACAATCGCAGGAAGTATCTTCTTGAAGCAGTAAAATCCTTCAAGGTAATAAAGCGGCCAAAATTCAAGCTTGCTGTAATTGACTCGTCTGATGAAAGATTAAGCAGGAAAGAACAGGGGGGAATTGACATATACATTTATTGCAGGGGCAAAAAAGCCCTCTCTATCAAGCGAAATCTTGCGATTAAAAAAATCAAGTCAGATGTTGTTGTATTCACAGATGATGACTGCATCGCAACTGCCTCGTGGCTTTCAGAGTTAACAAGATTTTTTGCAGACAAAAGTGTCGCATGCGTAACAGGTAGAACCATTCCCTTTAAAGGTTATGGGGGAAGTGAGTATGAAAAAAAATTCAGTTTTGACAAATTGGGCAAGAGAGAAAGAACAATAAAAAAGCATCTTGGCCTGCAGAACCTTTGGCGTTTCGGGCACGGGAACAATATGGCATTCCGCACAGATATCTTTAAAGAAGCTGGGTTGTTTGATGTAAATCTGGGTGTGGGTAGCAGGGGTTTAAGGGCTGAAGATGTTGACATGTTTTACAGGATATACAAAAGGGGTTATTCAATAATATACAACCCTAATGCGGTAATACTGCACAAGCACCTTGTGAAAAAAGAGGGGATGGAAAAGGCAGCATATGAAAACGGCTATGCCTCAAAACTCGTTTTATTCAAAAACTTTGACTTAAATACAATGATGCTCTATTTTGGCGGTATAATCAAATTATCTATAAAATTTTTAGTTTCAAGAAGATTTGAAAAAAAAGTTAATTTGCGGTTGCTTAAAGGATGGTTGGGATTAAAATAAATGTATATATTCTCCAAAAGATTTAGTAAGAATTATTCTTATTGTTCATTTAAATTTCTTCTTTTTCTCAAATTGTAAATTATAAGAGAAATAATCGCAAAACCAAAAACAGCCCACCAGTAAACCTCTCTCCACTTTCCACTTTCTTCTTTCTTGAAAGGTTTTTCCTCTTTTTTTGCCATTGTTATATTTTCAGCAGGCTTCTCTTTCCCAATTTTCTCTTCAACTGGCTTAGGTAAAGGAATATCCTCTCGAGTTGAGGTAATTGTCAAATTTGCCTTGAAAAATTTAATGTCATTCAACTTGACAAACAAGTCATAAAATTCAGCAGAAGTGAGATTGAATTTCCTGCTTTCATTTACGGCAAGAGTAAAATTAAAGGCACTTGAATTAATCTCTATAGTAGCATTTTGAGATGTTACCTTCTTAATTTCAAGAGAATGATTCTCTCCCAAAAGGCTAAATTTAATCCTGTCTCCTTTGCCTAATTCTTTATTTATTTCTTGGGTTTCTTTTAGCTCCCCTACCGAGTATGTTGAGTATGATACTCCTCCTCCGCTTCCCCCGCCACCAGAACTTAAAGGAGCAGAAGGAGCCTGATAATTAACTGTCAATGTTCTCGTTTCAGACTTATTCTGCCTTAAAAGCATGTCTGTACAATTCACACTCCAATTATAATTGCCATTATCAAGAGAAACAGTTGCAGAAGTGCTTGTATTTACCGTTACAGAAGTAAAGTTATATTTAAGTGAAGAGCCAACAATCAAAGAGCAATTCTGAACAGCAAAATCTGTAACATTAAAGCTAAAGGTCACTGAATTGTTGGCAGTCCAAGTTGAGGCATTATCTGGAGATTCAAGATAAACCAAAGGATAAGATAAATCTCTTATTACTGTTCTGTTAGCAGAGAAAATGCAATTATTAGTAGTGTCACATGCGCGAATTGCCCAAATATAACTCCCTTCCCCATAAGCAGATAAATTAGCTTGAAATATGTAAGAAGTTCCATTCAAGCCACTTGAATTAGTCTGATTCCTGTGCCAATTTCCCCATAAGCCATATAAACTTACATTAGAAATATTAACATTATCACTTACAGTTGCATTAAAGGTTACATTGCTAAATGATGTATAGTTGTTATCATTAGGAAAGTTTATAGTTATTGTTGGATATGTTATATCTGCTGCTGTTGAGTATGTCTGCTCAGTACTCCAATTTGATTTTGCCAAGCCTGTATCAATAGTTTGAACGCTCCAATAGTATGTTGTGTTTGCCTGCAACCAAGAGCCATGTAGAGTTATGCTTTTTCTCTGCATCATGTTTCCGAAATAGCCTGCTGTCGGGTTTGATGAGCCACCATAAATTCCTGAAACAATCTGGTTGCCTCCAGATGTTGTGCCTACACGCAGATTGTAATACAAGCCATTGATTGGAGTTTCATTATCGCTTCCATTGCCCCATCTTAAGGCGAGCTGGTTATTCGTATAAGAAGCAGAGAAGTCTGTTGAGTTTGGGTGCTTTGGGAGGGTGTTGTTTTTTATCAAGGAAGCATTAGAAAGGTAAATTTTAGCTTTGTTAGAATAACCATCTTTTAACCCGATTAAAATTAAATCTAAGTCGGTATCATTATCAATGTCTCCGAATGCGAGGCTTCCTTGGATTATATCTTTGGAGAGATTATCAGCAGCAGTATTGTCACGTATGAATGTAGCATAATTATTTTCATAAATCATATTTCTACTACTTTCTTTTCCCATCGCAACAAAATCTAATGTACCATTATTATTATAATCACCAACTGCTAACGAACCATCAAATATACCTATTAATGCACCATTTTCTGTTTGGATTCGTGTAAAATTAGTGCCAGTATTATTATATACTCGAAGTTTATCTCCAGCTTGCGTTCCCATAACAACTAAATCCATATGTCCATCTGAGTCTATGTCCCCCGTTATTAAAGAAGGCCAACCAAATAAGTCTATATTTCCCCTCCAACCTTGAAGGTAAGTGGAATTTTCTTCAAAGCTACTACCATTATTTATATAGATTGTAGTATAAAAATCTCCTCCCTTACTCCCAATAAAAATGATATCTAAATCTCCGTCGTTATCTATATCACTTAATGCTAATGCTCCATTGCCACTTCCTTGTCCTACTAGTGGCATACTTACTAGCCATGTTGAATTTTTAACAAAAGCTGTTCCATTGTTTATATATATTCCATTTTCTCCAGTGCTATCTGCTCCAACCAAAGCCAAATCTAAGCGTCCATCATTGTCTATATCCCATAAAGCTAAAGAACTGCCGAATGCATTAGTTACTGAGGTTAAATTCTGCTGCCAAGCTTGGTTTTCTATAAAGCTTGTGCCATTATTAAGATAAACTTTAACAAAACCATGAATAGTATCAATATTCCCTGCCCTTATTAAATCTAAATCTCCATCGTTATCTATATCTCCGAGAGCAAGAGAACCATGAGTAAGATTAGTTAAATTCTGCTGCCAAGTTTGGTTTTCTATAAAGCTTGTGCCATTATTAAGATAGACTCTAATTTTATCGGAACTTGTGCATGTATCGGCTCCCCCACCTACACAGCCACTGCTGACAAGATCTAATTTTCCATCTAAGTCTATATCCCCTAATACTAAAGAGCTATGAAAAACTGCAGAGATATTTTCTTGCCATGGCAAAGATTCAGTAAAATTAATTGGACTTGCATTTATTAAAGTAGAAGTATATATCAAAAAAAATAATATCAAAAAGACCAATAGCAATTTTTTTTCCGCCATTATCCTCTCCCTTATAGAACTCTTATTTAATAATTGAGTGTCTAATTTTTCTTTCCATACTTAAAATAACTGTGTATTATCACTGTAATACATATCATGCCAACTAATATTAATAAGAATATTAGGTCTTTGTCTCTCAATAGATTTTGTGTTAAATCTTTAATTGCTGCTCCTGTGAGTTTAGATGTTAACTCCTGTCTTGATTCAAGATGCGAACCGCTTTCTACTTGTGTGCAGTTTGAAAAATAAGAATAAGTCCAGTTGCCTTCAAACCCTCCAGTTGTGTTGTAACTTGAGCAAACAGTAGAATAATCCTTTACTTCCTCTGGGTATTCATTAAGATAATAAATCTCACTTTTTTGGAATTTATCCTGCCCCTTTGCCCAGTTAAACTGTGTTCTTAGTTTATTCGTGTCTATTGCAACAGAAGTTGGCGCATTTGTTCCAGAATAACTCAAACTGAAAACCAAGTCACAAGTTCCCAAGCAGGTCGGAGTGTAATGCCTTCCTGCAATATAATCTATTATAAGAGCATAATTTACACTCACACTAGAGTTTCCTGCACTATAAGCCATCACAGCCCCTGCAAACAAGGCAATGCCAACAACGACAAGAGCGGCTAATAAGGCATAAGCAAGAAAACTTTTTGCCCCCTTATTCATTTTACCTCTTTTTTAACCTATGATTCACTATAAATTAGAGCGTATATATATTTTTCTATTTGCATTTTTATTGCGTATTGTAACAGTATAGAAAGCTTTTTATTCCAATTATTCATAAGATTAAAAAATGAAAAACAAACCGAAAATAGCAGTTATAGCAACATTCTTCTGGCCTGTTTCTGGAGATGTTGAAGATTATCCCTACAACATAGCAAGGATTCTCAAGGAAGCAAAGCAAAACTTTCAGGTGCTCACGCCGAATGTATGGCCTGATGGCAAAAGGATAGACAGGCCTTTAACAGACAATTTTCGGGGCATCCATATAAAAAGATTTCCTATCTATTCAAGCATAACATGGTTCACAAAATTGTGGTTTCCAGATGTTAGGGGTTATGACATAATACATTCATGCGGCGGTTACAGGCACCCAGACATGTTTATTGCCTTCCTAAAAAGAGGAAAGGCAAAATTTTTTATCTCTCCCTTTTTTCCAATGCACCCCAGAAAAAATCCTCTGATAAAACTAGCTGTCTGGCTGATTGATAATACAATAGGCAGATACATTATACGCCGCGCTGACTGCTGCTTTGCAGAAACAAAACAAGAGGAGGAATGGTTAAAGGGCATGGGTGCAAAAAAAATTGTGATATTGCCAAACCCCTTGCCTGAAGAAATATTCAAGAAAGGCGATGCGGCAAGATTCAGGAAAAAATACAAGGTTAAAGATAAAATAATATTCTTTTTAGCAAGGCATGTGCCTATAAAAAATTTTGAGGAACTCATCGGCATAATGCCTGAATTAAGCAATACTACGCTTATTATTGGTGGGGAGGAAACAGAATACACAAAAAAATGCAAAAAACTTGCAAGGGAGCTTAATGTGGAAAGTAAGGTTATATGGTCTGGATTTATGAATTTACAGCAGAAGAAAGATGCATATAGTGCTTGTGATGTTTATGTTTCTAGCAGTATAAGGGAATCACTTGGCCCTACTGTGCTTGAGGCAATGGCTCAGGGCAAGCCAGTTCTCGCAACAAATGCTGGGGGGCTGCCAGAAGTCGTGCCTGACAAATTCTGCCTCTATAAATCAGGAGACAAAGAAGAATTAAAGAAAAAGGTTATCTCCATCTTGTCTGATAAAAGATTAGCTGCAGAAATAGCAAAAAAGGGGAGAAAAAAGGCAGAAAACTACAAATTCAGCAAAGTAAAGAATGTTTATCTAAAAACAATTGGAGAGCTAACTGGACAATAAACACACACTATCTTCAACAGCCCTTTGCTTTAATCCACAACTTCCCAGTTTCCCGCAATAATTTCTGTAAATTATCATGTCTTGAATGTTGAGATCTATAATAGAAGAATTTATTTTTGCGCAGTCTGGTTGACTGCTCTTTACTTCTGCTTTTAGTTCGCCAATGCCCAACAAGAGTGACTTTGGTGCTGTCTGTGGATACCATCCATTTGGCGTTGAAAGGTTGTAATAAACTGAGGCATAAGAATAAATTGCCTCATCATATGTCGGGTAAGGCACCCCCGCTATAAGAAATCTTCCTTCCACTTGAGGAATAATCTTGATTATATCCTTGTCTACAGCATTATGCTGCCTGAAATTTGGGACAAAGATAAGTGACGGAATAATCAATAAAAATGGTGTCAGCATAAGAAAAAGAGGAATAATCTTTCCTATCTTCCCAAAACTTTTTTGTTGTATCTGAACAAAAAGGAACATTGAAAGGAATATCAGTAAAAGATTATAAGAGTCTGGATAAGGGTAATTTATTATTGGAATAAACGCCGCAATTCTGCAGAAAAAGAGAATGCTAAAGACAAGAGGAATTGAATAAAATACAATCTCCTTCCTTCTCTCCCTCTTTTCAAGTGGCTTACAATAGAAATATAGTGCAAACCAGAAAAAAACAGGCAGAATAAAAGAAAAGAGGTTATCAAAGAAAAATTCTTTCCTGAAATCGAGCAGCCTGTTTAGTCCTGTGTATCCTGCCTCTTGGCTCAATGTTGATTTTGCAGATGCATTAATGAACGGAACAAGCCAAAATGCGGAAATAAGCAGCATAATCAAAAAAATGATTGCTATAACTGCTTTTTGCTTTCCTTTTTTCATGAAAAAAAGTGAGGGAATAAAAAAGCTTGATGCTATGAAAAATGCAGGATGTGAAAGCAATACTGCCGCATACAACACCCCCACCAATAAAAATTTTCCATCCAATCTTCTGTCCTTGTAATAAATGAAGAATGAGAAAAGCATTATGAAAAGAACAAAAGATAATAGCTCTGGCAATCTCCCAAGCTTGATAAAATTTCCTACTGCAATAGGATTTATAAAAACGAAGAGATAAAGGAAAAGTGTCTTAGCCCAAGATATTTTAGTGAATCTCTTAAGCAGGCAAAGAGCAAGAAAACCCAAGAGATAGACAAGAATATGGGAGATATAAGTTGCAATAAGTATATTGCCAATTAATATGTACAGAGGCAGCGTAAAAAAGAACCATCCTGGTGGATACAACAAAAATAATGTGAAGCCGTTATACCAGTTTGGGACATTTTGGTGGAAACCATAAACCTTAAGAAAATGCAGCTGCCCTATATAGCTGCCTAGGTCATTATTCTGGTCCAAGGGAAACTGAGAGATTATCTGAGACTGGTCGTACAGCTTAAAAAGAAAAAAAGCCCCTAACAGGATTATTGCAAGATAAAACCACCTGTCTTTTATCTCGCCGTTTTTTAAGTTCATTCTTATGAAAAACAGTTATAATTTAATAATCTTTCTTTGAAACAGCAAAGACAAATTGTATAAGCCAAAATTTAAAAATAGTATGATACAAAGGATATTATGCCACAGAATATTAAAGTTGGAGTTCTGCATGCCGGAGGCAAAGGAACAAGGGCTTATCCCAAAACAGAATGGGTGCCAAAGGTTATGCTGGAAGTAGAAGGCAAACCAATACTCCAGAGAAATTTAGAAATTCTTAGAGACAAACTAAACATCCGCGAACTAATTGTAGTTATAGGATACAAGGGGGGAATGGTAAAAAAGTACTTTGGGGATGGATCAAAATTTGGAGTCAGAATAAGATATGTGAACGATACAGAAATGAAGGGCTTAGCTCATGCAACCTATCTGCTAAGAGATTACATTAAAGAGCCTTTTATTATGATTCTTGGGGATGAGATATATATCGGGTCTAATCATGAAGAGATCAACGCGGAGTTAAATAAATTCAAGGATTTCATGGCGATATGCGGCATAAACAAAACAGTGAACAGTGAGTTAATAAAAAAGAACTATTCTGTGGAGATAAAAAATAGCAGGATAAAAAGGATAATTGAAAAGCCTAAGATAGTAACTAATAATTTTCTTGGTTGCGGTAGTTATATACTGACCCCAAAATTCTTTGATTTTATCTATAAAACGCCAAAATCTCAAAGGACTGGAAGGATAGAATTAATGGAGGTTATAGATAAGATAGCAAGAGAAGAAGACAAGGTTTATCCCTTTTTTCTTAAAGGAGATTATATTAATATAAACAATGTGGAAGACCTTAATACCGCAAATTATGTCATAAGGGACAAAAATTTTGATAATTATAAAATCAGCCTGATTATCCCTACAAAAAATGAGGGGGAATCTATTGGCAAGGTAATAAACGACTTTAGATATTGCAATAGGCTGAAGGAAATAATTGTAATAGACAGTTCTAAAGATGAAACTGCAAAAATCGCAAAGAAGATTGGAGGGGAAATCGTAAGAGTCGAAAGGGGGAATCTGAAATACGGAGAGGCGCTGAAACATGGTATGAATATAGCGAGGGGAGATATACTGATTCTGGTTGAAGCGGATGGCACATTCAGAAGCAAGGATACAGGCAAAATCATTGAGTATATGAAGGATGCTGATATGGTGATAGGAACGCGAACCACCCGCCAGATGATCGAGCAGGGCAGCAATATGGGCTGGTTTCTAAGATGGGGCAATGTTTTTCTGGGCAAGTTGATAGAATTTCTATGGTGGAACCAAGAGCCAAGGTTTACAGATGTTGGTTGTACATTCAGAGGAATATGGAAAGAGTCCTACCTCAAAATAAGGGATAATCTCCAAGCTTCTGGCCCAGAATTCTCTCCAGAGATGATGATAGAAACTTTAAAAGCGAGATTAAGAGTCATCGAAATACCGGTAAGTTACTATAAAAGGTTCAGCGGTGAAAGCAAGAATTCAAAAGGATTTAAAAAGATTAAAACTGGCTTAAAAATGCTGGATGTCATTTTAGGCAAAAAGTTTGGATGGAAAAAATGAGATATGTTATTACTGGGGGGGCTGGTTTCTTTGGGTATCATCTGGCAAATTTTCTTGCCAGAAAAAAGCACAAGGTAATACTTATAGATATTGCGTCTTACAATAAGAATGATTATCCTTCGAGTGTTGAATGTTATAACTGTGATGTAAGAGACGGCAAGAATCTGGAAAAATACCTGAAGAAAGGAGACATTGTTGTCCATGCTGCTGCTGCACTGCCTAGATGGAAACCGGCAGAAATTTATGACACAAATATAAGAGGAACCAAAGTTGCATTGGACTGCTCAATAAAGAAAAAAGCCAGCAGATTTATTTTTATAGCCACAACTGCAGTATACGGCATCCCTAAAAAACATCCTATCTATGAGACTGACCCTTTATGCGGGAAAGAAGTTGGGCCTTATGGAGACAGCAAGGCTCAGGCAGACAAATTATGCGAAGAGTACAGAAAAAAGAATACTGGAATGGTTATAACAACAATAAGGCCAAAGACATTTATCGGAACAGCAAGACTTGGGGTTTTCCAGATACTTTATGAATGGGTAAATGAAGGAAGAAAAATACCTATGATAGGCAATGGGAACAATAAGTATCAGCTGCTTGATGTTGATGACTTGGTGGAAGCAACATATATGCTGTCCAAGGCTTCTGGAAAGAAAGCAAATGACACATTTAATGTTGGCGCAGGGGAATTTGGTACTATAAAAGAGAGCATAAATGCCCTGTGCAAATATGCAGGCACCGGAGCCAGATATATGGCAACTCCGAGTTCAATTGTGAAACCGACACTCGCATTACTTGAATTTCTAAAGCTTTCTCCCCTTTACAAATGGATTTACGGGACTCTTAACAAGGATTCTTTCGTATCTACAGAAAAAATAGAAAAGGCGATTGGTTTCAGGCCAAAATTCAGCAATGCAGATGCCCTCATAAAATCATATAAATGGTATCTTGAACATCGCAAAGAAGTCAGAAAAGAGCCAGGTATAACACATAGGGTTGCATGGGACCAAGGCATACTGAAATTCTTCAAGAAATTTATGTAAAGCTATATAAAATAATCATTAAAGATTAACAAGTTTTATAAATAAATTCAGTCAGTTATTCTCGATGCTAAAGGTTTGTGTTATCGTTGATGTTGAGGGATTTATATCCTTTAAACGAGGCAATCCTGCCTGGGACTCTTGGCAGAGACTCCTAGGCAGAATAAATAACCTTCTCAAATGCTTTAGGTATAATAAAAAGGGATTTGAAGAAATCTACAAACTGGCTGTCAAAGAAAAATTTCCTGTCACTTTCATGCTTGTCGGCAGTTTATTTGCCCCTATTAAAAAAAGCCCAAAATTCATTGACTGGGGGTATCACACTCTTAACCATAAACCTTTGACATTGATTTCTGATGATGAACTTAAAGAAGAAGTCAAGAATATTTACAAAGTTGTGAGTTTTTCTGCACCAATGTGGATGATTGAAGACACAAAGAATCCTAACAGGGTATTTGATGCATTAAAAAAAACAGGTTACAAGATAACTGTCTATCGCGGGGAAAATGATGGCATAAGAAATGTCCATGAGAATAAGATTTCAAAACCTATTATTAAGCAAGGAATTAAATGTGTTTATACAAGCAATTGGTTTGATGGCGAGAGAAAATATAAAATTAGAGAGATAATAAAAGAAATCATTCAGAACTATGAAAGGGATGCTATTTACTGCATCACAACCCATGATTTTTCTAATAAGGATATGTCAAATTTTAGAATTTTGATTGACAGCCTCAAAAAGATGGAGCAGAATGGAATGATTAATATTATGAATATGGGGCAGCTGATGAGGGAATAAAAATGGGATGGAAAGGTTTTAAGGATATTCAGGCAACAATAGAGATAGACTTAAGCAAAACAATTGAAGAATTATGGAATGCCCTTGATAAGGATGCGCGATGGGGTGTCAATAAGGCGAAAAAAGAGGGCTTAACAGTGCAAGAGGCCAAAGAAGAGGATTGGCAGGAATTTTATCCAATTTATGCTGATACATGCAAAAGGGGCGTTATTCCCCCCCTGCCTCTTGAAGAAATCAAGAAATCAAAGCTTTTTGTATGCAAGAAGGATACAAATATTATTGCCGGCGCAGCAATAAAACAAAAGGAAGGGAGGATTGAATTATTCCTGAATGCTTCCCTGCCAGAATTCCTGAAATTTCAGCCAAACAACCTTCTTTACTGGAACCTGATAGAATATGGAAAGAGTAATAATTTTAGGATTTTTGATTTAGGAGGCTATCAATTAAAGGCAAAATCTGGAAATAAGCTTTATGAGGTTAATAGATTCAAAGAAAGATGGGGTGGGAGGATAGCAACTTATTATGTCTATAGCAAAAATCCTCTTTACATCCTTGGCAGAAAAATAATAAGAAATTTTCCTCTTATAAAAAAAATAAGAGACAAGTTAAGAATGAGAGTATAGATTGATTAAAGATTTCACGATTTAATCGCCTTTTCTATTGCCTTATCAATCTCCTTCTGCATTCTCTCAAGTGAAAATCTTTTTGCCTGGTTTCTTGCATTAACACTCATTTTGTTAAGTAAGTTCTTATTTCTTATAAGATTGCTTATCTGGTTTATTGCTTCTTCCCTTTCTAAAAACAAGAAACCGCTCTTTCCATTATCAATTGTTTCCTTGTAACCTGCCTTGTTCAAGGCAATAGGCACGCAACCATATGACATTGCTTCAGCTGCAGCCATCCCAAAGTGCTCAAGCAATGCAGGATATTTTTCTTCGTCAATTCCAAGTCCCTTTGCCTGAATAAAGATTTTTGCTTTGCTGTAAATCTTCTTAAGTTCCTGGTCATTAAGATTTGTCAATATCTCAATAGGATATCCTTCAGCGAGTTTTCTTAATCTCTCATAATAACCTTGGTCATATTTAACACCACAAATTAAACACCTGTATTTCTCTGCTTTTTTACAAGAATCATAAACTCTCTTGAAACAATCTATCGCAAACTCATAATTTTTATCTGGAGTCAATCTTCCTGTGCTTATTATTATATCCTCTTTCTTCCCCTCAATTTTTTGGGGAATATCTACGGGAGGATATATAACATTTGCATCCGCCTTCCATAACCTCTTAAGCCATTTTTTTGTGTATAAAGAATTGCAGTATATCGCATCATAGCTCTTAGAGTAATTCCTGCAAACATTCTTGAAAAGGTAAACGAAAAGAACCTTAAATAAATCCTGAAAATTTTCTGGTTTTTTGTACCACTTGGGCTCAAAAAAATGGCAGTACATAATGTTATATTTAGCAAGGGGTTTAACAGTTTCATGAGCGTCTGCATTGAAAAACAGGTCATATTCTGCCGAAATCCTTGAAACCCTTTCAAAACTTATAAGGTGCAAAAAGGGGGGATTTGCATTGCTGTTATTGTAAAGATGCCTGAATTTCCTTATTCTTGAGAGGTCAACAGAATACAACTCTTCAAGTTTTTTCTTATCTACAGGGAAAAGGGTTAGAATGTCTACTTCATTCTTTTTGCTTAAATGCTCTGCTATCTTGCAGTCAAATTTCTGCCCTCCCCCAATATTATGCAGACACCAGTCATAAAAGAGGACTTTCATTTCTATAAAACCCAGATTTTGTATATAAAGGTTATGAAAGAATCATTACGAATCTATAAGCTTTATTCTTAAATCTATCAGTTGAAACAGCATTTTGAATGGGTCAAAAAGACTTATCTTGCTGCCAGTCTTATGCTCCCATTTTATGGGTATGTTCAAAAAGCTATATCTTCTTTTTTTTATTTTATAGAATAGCTCAACATCAAAAAGCCATTTTTTATCGACAAGATTCTTAAAAAGTTCAAGTGCTACTTTCCTTCTGAAGCCCTTAAAACCGCAAAGATTGTCTCTTACCCTGCTGTTAAAAAGAATGCTGACATAAAAATTGAATATAATCCCTATAATTTTTCTTGATTTTGCCTGTCTTATAATTGATTCTCTATGCCCTCTGTCGCCCACAACAATATCATACTTCTCAAGTTCTTTAAGCATTTTAAGAATCTGCTCTGGACTGATAGAGCCGTCTGAGTCTATAAATAATATAAATTCGCCTTTTGACTTAAAAACTCCTGTTTTTACCGCAAAACCCTTGCCCCTATTAGGCTTATAAGACACAATTCTTACAGACCTGTCCTTCTTCACAATGTTTTTTACAACGTTTAATGTATTGTCAACAGAACCATCGTCAACAATTATTATTTCATAATTATCCAATTGAGTTTTTGCAAATTTCAGCAACTCTTCCAAAAACCCGCCTATCCTTCTTTCTTCATTATAAGCGGGAACTATTATCGAAACCCTTTTTTGCATTTTAATAATATCCTGAATTTAAATAAATACTCATTTAAAAATGTTTATAAGCTAAAGGAGGATATTTTAAATATCCAATAAAAATGAAAATAATCCCTAAAACTTCCTACCAGAAACGTTATTATGACAAAAAGCATAATTACATGGACTCTGCAGACACAAATTATGTAAATAATCTTGTCGAAAGGCTCATTTCTGAAGCAAAAATCAAAAAGCATCATAAAATACTGGAAATAGGATGCGGCAAGGGAAGATTCAGCATTCCTCTCCTCAAAAAGGGGTATAATCTTACATGCATTGACCTTTCTGATAACTTGTTAAAGGACTTCAAGAAGAGCGTCTCCGCCGAAATGAAGGCAAGAATAATAAATGATGATTTCAATAAGATTGCAAAAAAATTGAAAAACAAGTTTGATTTCATAATAGGATTCTATATCCTACATCATCTTGAGAACTTGGAAGAAAGTTTCAAAAATATGAAAATAATGCTGAAAAAAGGTGGCAAAATTATTTTCAGTGAAAATAACCCTTATAATTTAATGTACTATGTGCAGATGATGCTAGTTAAAGATATGGGCTGGAAAGGAGAAAGGGGGATATTAAACATGAGAAAGGGGGTAATGTTTCATATGCTGGAATCAGCAGAATTTGAAAACTTTTCTATAAAAAGGTATGGATTTTTGCCACCATTTATGGTTAATACCCAATGGGGATTAAAGCTTGACAAAATTCTGGAAAAAATAAGGATATTTTATCCTATCCTGCCCTTCCAAATAATTACAGCTAAGAGGGCAAAATGAATTCAAATTACAAAAAATTAATCGTCGGAATTATCATCTCTGCAATAATTATCAGAATCTTCCTTCTCTTCTTTGCTCCTCTTCCTATGTTTGCAGACGGGGTAATACGCTATCTTCCAGATGCTGAAAAAGTTCTGCGTGGGGATTTCTCCTTTAATGACGTGCCTTTATTTACAATGATTGAAGCCTTCTGGCTGTTTATATTCGAGGGCAAGGTTCTATGGTTAGTTTTAAAAATGACTTCCCTTCTTTTCTTTTTTGGGATACTCCTCCTACTGCCCCCACTTCTTGCAAAACTGCATCTCGATAAGAAAGAAAGGTTTATGGTTCTTGCATTATTTTTATTCTCAACTTGGTCCCTTCTTCTTAGCGTGACTGTCCTTCAGGATATGGCACTAACCTTTTTCGCTCTTTGCCTGTTTTTGAATATAGAAAATTATTTTGAGAAACCTGGCAGAAAATCGATTATTCTTCTTATTCTTCTCACTTTTTCGATGATTCTTTCAAAACTAACAGGGTATATTATCCTGTCTGGTTTTGGCCTTTATATCCTAATGAAGAACGAGAAATTTATTAATAAGGTGAAATCTCTCTTTTGCCTGTCAATAGGCGCATTAATGACCCTGCCATGGTTGATAAAGAATTATCTTCTTACAGGGAAGATATATCTTACAAATTTCACACCGCCACAGATTTATCTGCATCCTATCTCGGAGTATGCTGATTATATCATAAAAGCATATCACTATTTTTGGGAAATCCCTATGCCTGTTAAAGTCGGTTTAAAGGGCGGTCTTTTGTTGTTCTACAATTTATATTACTTAATCACGCTAGGCATAACATTGATAGTAACCCTATTAATCATCGCAGGCATTGTAAGATACTTCAAAAAGTATAAGCAATACCTCCTCTTGATGATTCCATTGGGCTGTTTCATATTCTACTGGGTCTTTGTTATATACTGGGGGCCTCATGATGCTGGCAGATACTTCTTTCCTCTTTTGTTATTCCTTTTTATCTTTCCTGTCAAGCTCATTGGTAATATAAAGAAAAGGGGTATGAGGAATATTTTTTATATGATAATTGCCGCTTTTTGCATTCTTTCTGTAATATCTGCATTGGGCATAACTCTTCATATGTATGGGATAGACAGCCAGATATTGCAGATAAACAAAGCATTGCAGGGAAGTAATGCAACAGGCAGTTTCATAACAAATGACGAATTCACAGGAAGCGCATTAACTTTTTATCTTGAAAAACCAGTCATATTCGGTTTGAAAAAGAATATTAGAGATAACAGCATTCCATGCAATGGGGAACTTATCTTCTTTTCAGAGGATTATGATGTTTTCAAAGAAAACAATGAATACAGAATCTGCAGACGATAGCAAAATCCTCTCTTATATAGAGTATTATAACTTAATTCCATAAGTAATTTAAATGATTTTTGAGGCATATCCCAATAACGAACTTAATAAAAAACCATTGAAAAATGATAAAGCTTGTTTTGGTGAATATAACAAAGGATACAGAATGCCCTCCATTAAATCTCGCTTATCTTGCAACCTACCTCAAAAAACAGCTTAAAGATAAGATAAAGATAAAGGTGGTTGACATCAACTTTGAAAATCCTTTAGAGAAAATCTTGCAATTAAAGCCAGACATAATAGGAATATCGTCAATGACTGTAAGATATAACTATGCAAATAAGCTTGCAAAGCAGGTTAAACGGAATCTAAAAGTCCCAATCATTATTGGGGGGGTGCATGTGTCTACCTGTCCTGAATCCTTCAGTGAATTTTTTGATATTGGGATAGCAGGAGAGGGAGAAGAAACAACGCTTGAGCTTATGAAACTGTTCATAAAACACAAGTCCTTTTCTCCAAAGTATCTGCAGAATATCAAGGGCATAATATTCTGGCAAAATGGCAAGATTTTAAAGACTGAGAAGAGAGGGCTTATTGATTTGGATAAACTGCCTATCCCCAATAGGAAATTCCTTGACAAGAGATATTTCTTGCCTAAAGTATCCTATAACAAGATAAGGGGCAAAAGGGTTATAGAAGCAGGAATGCTTACTTCAAGAGGATGCCCCTATAGATGCGTCTTCTGTTCCACTTCTTTATTCTGGAACAGGGTAAGATTTCATTCATCTGAAAGAGTTGCAAAGGAGATTGGGTACCTTACAAAAGAATTCGGGGTTAATTATATTGTGATGTATGACGACTTCTTTGCTATTACTGAGGAAAGGGCCCAGTCAATTTATGATGCAATGAAAAAACTGGGGTTAATTGGAAGGGTAAATATTGCATGCTCCTTGAGGGCAAATGTTGTTACTGACAATCTATGCAGAATACTGAAAGATATGGGGGTTGTTACTGTAAATTTCGGTTTTGAATCTGGGAGTGACAGGATTCTGAGGTATCTAAAAGCAGAGAGCGTAACAGTGGAACAGAATAAAAAAGCAGTCATCTTATGCAGAAAATATGGCTTTGATGTTACTGGCTCTTTTATAGTCGGCTCTCCTGGAGAAAAGATTGAAGACATGCGCAAAACCCTCGAGCTGATAAAATGGATGAATAAGCAGGGTGCAATTGAATTATGGTGCGGTGTTGCCAAACCCTATCCTTCAACTCAATTGTGGAATTATGGAGTAAAGAACAAGATTATTGACAAGAATTTCAAGTGGGATTTAGTTGACCCCAGTTACATACATAATCCTGTTTTCTTGGACAAAAGCATAAGCAAAAAAGAATTTTTCAGGATATTCAAAGAGATAAAACGCCAGTCATTTAACACAAGTTTATGCAAAAAAGAAAACAGCTTATTAAGGGAATTAAAGGATATATTTTATTATAACACTTTTTTGAATAATATAGGCAGGGCAACAATCAGGGCCTTGCCGAGGCCTGCCACTAGATTAATAGCCAAAGCATTAAAAACAGATGAAAGCAGTTTAGGGATAGATTGAATATTCATAAAGATTAAAAACTTATTTTAGTTTTAAAGAAAAATGAAGATATGCCATATTGCAGACACGCTCCCAGGGTACCATAAATTATGGGGTGGTGGCGCACAATCGACTTATCGGATTGTGAAAATACTTAATAAAAAAGGTGTCGAAAATGTTATTCTTGCTACAAAGCCAATAAAAAAGATAGATGAGGAAAAAGAGGGGTTCAGATTCTATGCAATTCCTACTTCTCAGGACTTTCTTGGAGAAAAAATTGGGGGATTGTTAAAACGCCCATTCGACCCCATTGTATATTTCTCCTCATGCAGGATTCTAAAAAAGATAAAGCCAGATATAGTTCATGTCCATAGCTTCGGCAGCTTGGGATTCGGGGTTGTTCTTGCTGCAAAAAAACTTAATATTCCAGTAATTTTTTCTGTCTATAATTATTGGTGTTTCTGCCCCTCCCAAACACTGATGAAAAGTGATAATGCTATATGCACTGAATTTCACGGCCCAAGATGCATAAAATGCCTGTCAGAAAAAAGTGATTTGTTGCAGAAGATTTCCCTAAGCAAAAGAAAGTCCATATTTGATTTTTTCCTGTTCAATAAAGTGGACAAGTTCATTGCGTTGTCAGATTTTCTCTCAAAACTCTTGCAGGATTATGGTATCAAAAAAGAAAGGATTGCTGTTGTCCGGCTGCCTTTCAAAAAGATAAGACTGAAAAAAATAAAAATCAAAAAAAACTCTATATTATATGCCGGCTTTCTTGTGCCGAGAAAAGGGCTGCATATTATCATTGAAGCAATGCCCAGAATATTAAGGGAAATTCCTGATGCCTCTCTTACCATTGTTGGCGAAGAGGATCCTCATGAAGCTGGCTACAAAGCAGGAATTAAAGAGCTAATTAAAAAGTACAATCTCAAAAAAAATGTTTTCTTATTCGAAAGGATGCCTGAACCAGAATTTGAGCAATTGATAAATAAATCAAGATTAGTGGTTATCCCGGAGCAGTGGAACAATATGTCTCCATTGCTCGTGATAGAGTCAATGATGTTCGGCAAGGGGATTGTGACAACTAAGATGGGGGGGATACCCGAACTCATCAGGCATAAAAAAACAGGGTTATTAATCAAGCCATTCTCATCAGAAGATTGCGCGGAAAAGATAATATGGGCATTAAAGAACAAGAAAAAAATAGAAAAAATAGGGAAAAAAGCCCGAGAAAATGCCATTAAACTATTTGATGAAGAAACAATCTCAAATAAACTCATAGATGTTTATGCTTCTTTGATTAAGAAATAGGTTTATTGTTATTTCTTGTGTGAAAACCAGATTCTCTTTATCTTATTTATTCCCCGTCTTACCAGATTTTTTTCTGGTCTCATGTATGCAGTCATCCTATACATTCTCTCTTGAAGCTTTTTAGGGTATTCTTCGGCAACTGGTTTTGCATTATCGCCAAAAAAAACAGCATTTGTTGCAATCTGCTTCTCTCTGGGGATATAATAACTGAACTGCGCATTTATTCTCTTTTTTCTTGCCCATTCAAGGCTTTGCAAGTCCTTTTTATAACTTGAACCAGGCAAACCAATTATAAAAAAGCCATTGACTATCCTGAAATGCCTTTTTGCTATGTCTATCGCTTTTTCAATCTGTCTTATTGTTTCGCCCTTTTTTATTCCTGCAAGAACTTCTGGATGGACAGATTCAACGCCAAAGCTCACAATCGCACAGCCAGAATCAGCGAGTGCTCTTGCCATCTCCTCATCAAATAAGTCCGCTCTCAAGCCATTAACGCATGCCCATTCAAGTCCTAATGGCTT
>Ga0209541_10004623_pt1 | contig 24343 bp, 24 predicted proteins | sample RifCSPlowO2_01_FD_184027 | JGI IMG/M metagenome (GOLD analysis project Ga0209541, IMG submission 184027) | Groundwater microbial communities from Rifle, Colorado - Rifle CSP2_plank lowO2_0.1 (SPAdes) (version 2) | ecosystem: Environmental > Aquatic > Deep subsurface > Groundwater | place... | reverse complement strand
GCACGAGGACTGGGACGTTCGCCGCTGTATTGATGAGATAAAAAAAGAACTTCAGCAAGAGATTAAAAAATATATGTCTAAAATCAGACCGCAGGATTCTAATGGACAAAGGAAGATCCGAGATTTGCGTGGAAAACTATAGGCCGCATGCCAGGTAGTAGAAACTCGATTTTAATTAGTAATAATTACGACTTGTTTATTTAACTTTGTTTGCCTCGGAAACAACGCCTTGCCAGATAGCCTTCTCCACCGAAGGCGGAGCAATCGAGTTTTCACTACCTAGTATGCCAGGTTAGTGAAAACTCGACTGCGCGATTATGTTTCACTACGTTTATGTTTTAGAAAGTCTCAAAAATAGTAGCTTGTACGTGGGTCTTACAAAGAATTTGAAAACCAGGTTGCAAGAACATAATCGCGGTTTAAATTTTTCAACCAAGTCTCATAAACCTTGGCGTATCGTTTATTGTGAAGCATTTCTTAATGGAGATGACGCTGTAAGAAGAGAGCGTTATTTAAAAACTAATCAGGGCGCAAGATTATTAAAGCGAATGCTCAAAGAATACTTTTATTCAAAAAGGTTGAAAAATTAAGGTCGAGTTTCTACTACCTGGCAAGATTCTGGAGGACAGAAAGAATTAAGGAAGTTGAGAGGAAAATAAATGAGGCCCGTACACAGTGTACGGGCCTCGGTCGCTTTAGGCGGCGCTGGGCATTGTCTGGTGGATGATGTCTCGGAGGGGCATGTTGGGATTCGCGGAGTGAAGCTCCAACGTGGCTACGAAGTCGCCATCCGGGATTGCGAGCGCCGCCTTGATGTCTTCCTCGGAGGTGATTCCGATGGCGAGCATCATGGCGACTCGAACTCGGTGTCGGCCGATGATCAAAGGGCCGGCCCAGGCGACAATTGCCTGCAATGCCGTCCCATCCTTCCTGGATAGATCGGTGAATGCCTGCTCGAAGACGAGGTCTGTCATCTGTTCCCCGCAAGCTCGGAGAAAGTAGTAAGTCGCCGCGCGCAGGGGGCGCATCTCTTCCTCTGAGCCCTCGAAGATCGTGGTGTCCAGACAGTGTCCCAAGACGCGGGTTTGAACCACGATACGGGTTGGCGAAGCCTCGGTGATCCTGCCACCGTAGCCGAGCTCGTATTTCACGAGCGATTCCATGGCTTGTTCCGTGGTCAGCTGGCGCGCTCCGAAGTCGAAGTGTTCGCCAGACTTGACTCTGGTCGGCGTCACGGTGATCATAGCGCCTCCAAAAAACTTTGCCAAAGAGCTGATTCCACTCGAGTCACATGACCCAAGTATTCTACCAGTATAGCATACCCATAAGATTTGTCAAGTGCGCATACTCGGGGGTATAATCATATCAACCCCGCACCGTTTTCTTAAAAGTTTTTCTTAGTGAGATGTTTCTGCTAACAAGACGCCTCCGGCTTTGATTGTGTTAATGTGAAGCCAGTCTCGTAAAACGTACGGGGTGCTCAAATTTGTAGATAAATTTTCGTCGCTACAAATTGAGCTAGAAAATTTATACAAATTTGGCATGTTCAAGTGGTTTTTTAAATTATTTTCCGCCTTTGGCGGAAAATTCGATCGAGAATCGCGGAGAATTATTGAGCAAATCAATGCCCTGGAGCATGATGTTAAGTTATTAAACGAAGAACAGATTTTGCAGGAAAGCGGTTTGCTTAAAAAAGAAGCCCAGCTTGCCACCGACGATAATCATCAAAAGATTATTTTGGACCAACTCCTGCCACGGGCTTTTGCATTGGTCAGGGAAGTGGCTAAACGCACTTTGGGCCAGCGGCATTTTGATGTTCAGTTGATGGGCGGCATCGCGCTTCATCAAGGAAAGATCGCGGAAATGAGAACCGGCGAAGGAAAAACTCTTGCCGCCACCGCGCCAGCCTACCTGAACGCGCTTGCTGGCAAAGGAGTTCATATCATAACAGTCAACGAATACTTGGCTAAACGCGATACTGTTTGGATGGGGCAGATTTATCACGCGCTCGGTCTAGGTGTGGCGTGTTTAGTTCATGAGGGGGCGTTGATTTATGATCCGCATTTCCGCGGCAATGTCATTGCGAGCGAAGCGAAGCAATCACACAGGATTGCCGTGTCGCCCCGCAGTGACGGGGCTCCTCGCAATGACGGACATGAAGAATCGGCACTTTTGGATAAAGAACGGGACATAACCGGCAGTTATTTAGTTCAAGAAGAATATCTGCGGCCAATCAGTCGGCGCGAGGCATATCAAGCTGATGTTACTTACGGCACAAATCACGAATTCGGCTTTGACTATCTGCGTGATAATTTGGTTTATCGCTTAGAGGATCAAGTTCAATGCCGCGTAAATCCGCGTACTAATCAGCGTGAATCAGCGCGCAGTTTTTCTGTGATTGATGAAGTAGACAGCATTTTAATTGATGAAGCTCGGACGCCGCTGATTATTTCCGCGCCCGATGCCGAGTCAAGTCAATTTTATAAAACTTTCGCGCGCGTGGCAGACCGACTTGAAAAGGAGGCGGACTATTTAGTTGATGAAAAATTGCGATCCGTGGATATTACTCAAGAGGGCATTGATAAAGTTGAGAAAGTTTTGAATATAAAAAACTTATATGCTCCGGAGAATTTGCGCCTGACTCATTATTTGCAGGAATGTCTCCGCGCCAAAGCCCTATTTTTAAAAGACCGCGATTATGTTGTAAAGAATAATGAAATTATCATTGTCGATCAATTCACGGGGCGATTGATGCTGGGGCGGCGTTATTCTGGGGGGTTGCACCAAGCGATTGAAGCAAAAGAAGGAGTCGCGGTTCAAAATGAGTCGCGCACCTACGCGCAAATTTCTATTCAGAATTATTTCCGTTTGTATAAAAAGCTGGCTGGCATGACGGGGACTGCTCAAACTTCCGCTGAAGAATTTGATAAAGTTTATGGATTAGAAGTAGCGAGCATTCCGACTAACCAGCTGATGATTAGGGCTGACAATCCGGATTTGATTTATAAAACCATTGAGGCAAAGTATCGGGCGATAGTTGACGACATTAAAGAAAAGCAGAAAAAAGGCCAGCCGGTTTTGGTGGGCACGGTTTCGATTGAAAAGAACGAAGTGCTTTCGCGGTTTTTTAAAGAAGCGGGTATAAGACATGAAGTATTGAACGCGAAGAATCACGAACGCGAAGGTGCGATAATTGCTCAAACCGGAAAACCCGGAGCAGTTACGGTCGCGACTAATATGGCTGGCCGCGGCGTGGACATAATTTTAGGAGGAAATCCACCCGATATCTTAGAAGCGCAGAAAGTGAAAGACCTTGGAGGCTTGCATGTGATTGGCACTGAACGTCATGAAGCGCGACGAATTGACAATCAGCTTCGCGGCCGAGCCGGCCGCCAAGGCGATCCCGGCTCTTCGCAATTCTTTTTGTCTTTAGAAGACGATTTGATGCGAATTTTTGGCGGCGGACGGATTAAAAAATTAATGGAAACTTTGAATGTTCCCGAGGATATGCCGATCCGTTCCGGAATGCTTTCGCGAGCAATAGGGCAAGCTCAAAGTAAGGTGGAGGGCTTTAATTTTGACGCCCGTAAGCACTTGCTTGATTACGACGATGTTTTAAACAAACAGCGGCAGACAATTTATAAAAAACGGCAAGAAATTTTGGAAGGTAACAAGGTATTAGTAAACAGTAAACAGGAAAACGGAGGAACGGTACTATCTCATAAGATAGCGCTATCCCATGGAGTAGCGCCGCGAGTTTTACAAATGCTGGATTTTTTGTGGATGTCGCATTTGGAAAATATGGAAGCGCTAGCCGAATCAGTAAGATTGCGAGCGTATGGCCAGCATGACCCGCTGGTGGAGTATCGAAGGGAAGGGCACCTATTGTTCCAGCAACTTTTACATGACTTTGACCAATGGGTTGGTGAAAATAAAGAAAAGTTAAATGTGCCGAGCGCCAAGGAAAATAGTACGGACCATATGAAAAATACCGCGGTTAATAATACATTTAACATGGCACATTCAACATTAAACATTGAAAAAGTGGGGCGCAATGATCCTTGTCCTTGCGGAGCGAAGGATGAAAATGGGCATTCGATCAAGTATAAGCGTTGTCATGGTCCATAACGCCAGCTGGCGGAGAAGGCGGACGGCAGCGGGAAGAAATGTAAAAGGTGTCATGGGTCATGAGGAAGTGATATTATGAGAAATATGGAAAAAGAACTAAAAATTGAGAAAAGTTTGGAAGAAAAGCTTCGTGAGAGGGGCTATCAAATTGAAAGAGCGCAGTTGTCAGAAGATGAATCCAGGCAATGTGATAAGTGTATGGACAGGGGTACTAATTTTCAATTTTACAGAGAAGGATGGTTTATCGAAGGATCATTTTACTGCTCAAATCACAAAGAAGGAGCAACAAAAATATTGGAAGAAATTGATAAAGATGTTGAAAGAAGAAAATTAGAGCAAGAGCGCATTATTGAAGAACGAAGAAAACAATCCGGCTTAAGATGAAACTCCTGCGACTTGGTCAGTAAGTAATAGAAGTGCCATGGGGCGTGAGGAAAAGAAAAAGCTGGCATTTATGCCAGCGTGAAGCGGGGAAGATTGTTACCGATTTTTCCGTTTTTTTTCCGCTTAAGGTAAGCCTTATCGATGAAATTTACTACTTTTTCTTGCCATTCGTTGACATCCGCGACCTCAGGTCCAAACATAGCTCCGTAAGCCAAACTAACTCTCCAGCAAGCAATTGGCCGATCGTTCTTTTGGTGGTCAAAAATAAAAAGTTTGGCGGAATAATTTCCGGCGCGACGCACTTCAATAAGGAATCTTTTATCAATCTTATTTCTCCAGATAAGTTTCGGATGGTTTGCGTCTTCCGAATCCCATGGTATCAATGGTCTTGCCGGCTCTGCCATTTGCCACCTTGTTCAAAGAACAGTAAATTATCTTGAGATTATCAGATTGACGAAAAGGGTCAAATTATTAGAATTTATTTCAAAAGTACATCGGGCTGGAGGTATTTTTGAGATGGGTTCTAGTTTACAAGCGGAATATAATCCCATCCGCGCGCGTCGCCGTTGCAAAGATAAAGGCGATTATTCAGGGTATCGATATATAAGCGGCCTCGTTCGGTATCTGTGCAAGTATCAGTCGGCGCTCCAGAGCCGAATCTTCTAAATTGTAAATACCCGCTGGAGCCATTAGCCGCGCCTACGGTTAAATCTTCGGCGACATCAACACTTCCGGAGAAATTGCCATTCCGCCAGCGAGCGGTGGATTGTCCAACGTCATATGCGTTTCCCGCGCCCGGCACTAAAGAGGAATCAAAGGTTGCGGCCGAAACCCTGCTGATTGCCGAGCGGAGCGTCCGCGAAAGAGCGAGCTGGGGATTTTGGGTGTTAAAACTCAAAGTGATATCAATTGAAACCGTATCGTGGCCGGGATAATTGGCGTATTTGGTAAACTGAAGACTATCCGCCAAAATTCTGTCCGTTGTTAACGGAGTAGGGGCGCCGTTGCCGGTTTGGAGATAAATTTTATTATTTAATAAATAAATTTTCGTTGGATCCGTAGTTGGATCCGACATTCTCAATACCAGATTTGGGTAAGACGAACCTAATGGGGGCGCGTCATTGTTCGGATTGCCATCGTTGTTAACTATAATGACGCTTGATTGTCTAATTATTCTTTGGATGACTTGCAATACAAAATTCAATTGACTGCCGACTTCCGCCGCGGCAGTTTGTTGATTTTGCACCCGCGTGACGATAATCAGCATACTTGAAAGAAGTCCCGCGACAACGGAAAATACGCCCACATAAATTAAAAGCTCAATCAACGATAAGCCGGAATTTTTACGCATCTTTATTATTTTAGCATATTTCTGAATTTAAACCGCGGTTGGGTCAAAAAAGATTATAGAAACGGTTTTGGCGATTATTTTGGCATCCAGCCGCAATGACTGATTTTTTACATAATGGCTGTCAAATTCCAATTCTTTTAAAAACGGCAAGGCTGAGGCGCCGTTAACTTGCGAAAGTCCGGTGGCCCCGGCTTTTGCCAAAAGAAGATGTTTATGTTCGCCCGGGTAATGGATTACTTCTTCCGGTTCATGCGGTCTTGGGCCGACTAAAGCCAGGTCGTCTTTTAACACATTTATAAATTGAGGTATTTCATCCAAGCGAAAACGGCGCAGAATTTTCCCGACTCTGGTAACGCGCGGATCATTTTTGATTTTGAAAAACGGACCATCGCGCCGTTCATTAAGGTGGTTGAGAATCGGTTTATAATTATGGGCCTTATCAATCATTGAACGGAATTTATAAACTTTTATAATCCGGCCATCGCTGACTCGGTCAAGTTTTACCAGCATCGGCCCGCGGCTGTCTAATTTGATTGCCAAGGCAATAATGGGCCATAACGGAGCTGTCAATAAAAGTCCAAAACCCGAACCCAAAATATCAATTATGCGTTTTACCGATTTATAGCGCATAATAAAATTATATAACATCTTTATGCGTGTGGCATTAGTCTATGATTATTTGAATCAATATGGCGGCGGTGAAAGAGTTTTGGAGGTTTTGATGGAGATTTTTCCGGAAGCGCCGATTTACGCGCTTTTATACGATTCGGCGCGCACCTGCGGCAAATTTGAAGGGAGAAAAATCATCGCTTCGTTTTTAAATTTTTTTCCCGGAGCCGCGAAACACCATCGCTGGTTTTTTCCGTTGATGCCGTTCGCGGTTGAGTGGTGGGATTTTTCCGATTTTGATTTGGTTATTTCAATCAGCGCGTCTTTTGCTAAAGGCGTTAAGACAAAGCCGCCGACTAGGCATCTTTGTTATCTCTTAACGCCGACCAGATTTTTGTGGGATGAATCCGAACAGCGGATCAATGAAGAACTGCCGGTGTTTTTAAGGCCATTGGCAAGACTAGCAGTCGGAGGTCTTAGAAAATGGGATTTCGCGGCCGCGCAAAGGCCGGATGTTCTTATCCCGATCTCGCGGCATATAAAAAAGGAAGCGCGAGAAAAATATCGGCGCCAGACCGAAAAAGTGATTTATCCGCCAGTCTGCGCAGAATTAAGAATTAAGAATTATGAATTAGGAATTACACAGCCATTTTATCTGATTGTTTCGCGGCTGATTCCTTATAAAAGAATTGATATCGCCATAAAGGCCTGCGAATCCATTGGCAGGAATCTTAAAATCATTGGAGTCGGGCGGGATTTCGCGCGGCTTAAAAAATTAGCCGGCAAACATACGGAGTTTCTAGGAGGATTAAATGACGAAAGACGGGATTTTTATCTTGCCAACGCGAAAGCCTTTTTAATGCCGCAAGTTGAAGATTTTGGGATCGCGCCGGTTGAAGCAATGGCTCGCGGTACGTCGGTGATTGCCTATGCCAAAGGCGGCGCTTTGGAAACTATTAAAGATGGCATAAGCGGCATATTTTTTGATCAACAGACACCGGAAAGTTTAGTTGCTACTATTCAGCGATTTGAAAAAATGCGTTTTGATTGGCAAAAGATCAGCCAATCTGTTCAAAAATTCTCAAGAGAGAATTTCAAAAGGCAATTTCTTGATGCGGTAAAAAAATTTTGACTTTTTGATGGGATTTGCTATATACTTTCTAGAGCGCAGGATTTGAACCTAGAGTCCCGCACTCCTAATATGTCGAACAATGAAGATGCGGCGTCTGATTTAGACGCCAACAATGAAATAACAACAGGCGTCGAACAAGAGGTTTCGGAAGCGGCTCAGGGGCCGTCCGCGGACCCGGCGGTTTTGGAAGAAATGATGCGAGCCGGCGCGATGTACGGCCGGAAGAAAAGCAAGACTAATCCCAAGATGAAGAGGTATATTTTTACTATCCGCAACGGGATCGAGATTTTTGATTTGCCGCAGACATTGGAAATGCTCGATAAAGCCGCTGATTTTATCAAAGGAGTTATTGGAAAAGGCGGCCGGATTTTGATTGTGGGGACAAGGCCGGCGGCGCAGAATTTAGTAAAAGAATTAGCGGAGAAATTCAATATGCCTTACGTAATAGAACGTTGGCTGGGCGGCACTTTGACCAATTTCAAAACGATTTCCAAACGAATTGAACACTTCAAGAATTTAAAAGCGGACAAAGCCGCGGGAAAACTTGAGAAATACACAAAGAAAGAAAGATTGGAAATGGACAAGCAGATAGAAAAATTCAATCGTTTTTTTGGAGGAATTGAGAGTCTTTCTCAATTGCCGGACGCTTTATTGGTGGTAGATACGACTTACAAAAATCATCTTACCGCGGTAAGAGAAGCGAACCGCCTCAAGATTCCTATCGTGGGGATAATCAATAGCAATGCCGACCCCGATGCTATCGTTTATCCTATACCGGCAAATGATTCGGCGCGTTCGGCGATTGCTTGGATATTGAATAAAATTGATAAAGCCATTGAAGAAGCTAAATTGCAGAAAGCGGTTGAGCAACCGCCAGTCGCGCAACAGCCAGCGGCATAGACATCTTATGACTAAAGACATTCAAAGACTTCGTGAAATTACCGGCGCTGGAGTGATGGAGTGTAAAAAAGCTCTCGCGGATGTCCGGGGAAATTTTGATGAGGCGCTCAAGTTAATCAATGAGCGAGGACTGATAAAAGCGGAAAAAAAGGCGACGCGCGCGACTGGCGCCGGTTTTTTGGAGTTGTACATTCATAACGGCCGAGTCGGAGTTTTATTGGAGTTAAGATGCGAAACCGATTTTGTGGCGCATTCTGATCCATTCAAAGAATTGGCAAAAAATCTGGCAATGCAGATTGCCGCTATGGACCCGGAGAATGTTGAAGAATTATTAAAACAGCCCTTTATTAAAGACGAATCAATGACAGTAGAAAATTTGATAAAAGGAGTTGTTGCCAAAACCGGAGAAAATATTCGCATAGAAAGGTTTTGCAGATACGAACTATAATTAGTGGCTAGCAATGTACAATTTTTTTCTTCAAATCGTTGCCGTTCTTAGTTTGGGAGTAATTATTTATTTGTTCGCGAGAGCTATTCCGCGGGTTAGCGATAGCGGCGAGGAAAATGTGGGCAAGCCCTCCAGTCTTCGCAGTTATTTCGATCGTCTTGGTTCTCGGCTTCCGCTTTCCAAGATTGACGCCGCTCTTAATTCATTTTTTGAGAAGTTTCTTAGAAAATCGAAAGTCGTCGTGATGAAGGTTGATAATCTTTTGAATATGTATATTAATAAAATTAGAAAGGTTAACGGGAACGGAAAAGGATTAAACGGCTCTAAAAACGGAACTAACTTGTTTGATAACGCGGCATCGGATTCCAAAAACTCCGGAGAACCTAAAAATTAGCAAACGGGTGCGTCGCATAGCGGCAATTGCACCACGCTGTAGACGTGGCGCCTTTATGGCTACGCAGGTTCGAGTCCTGCCGCACCCACAAATTTGATTTGACAAGAAACGATTATTTTTCTACCATTTGTTACTAGAACCTTAGAATTTTTTTGGGAGGGCGTGGATGTTGCGAAAGAAAGTTGCGCGAACAAAGGCCGGTATTCTTAAAGATATCAAGTTGCACCCCAACAAACACAGACATAATCTCAATGATCTAATAATCTGTTGTACTATTGATGGCATTGTCATTTTTTCTCTAATTGGTGTTCATCAGGAGTATGTTGATTTGGGTGTTAGCGGCGGAATTAAATGTGATGTAATAGGTGGTCTGTGCGCTTGCAGAGGTTGGCATTAAATTAATAAGTTGCGCAAAGCAACTTATTTTTATATTCTAAATTTGTGCCTTACAGTGCCAAAAGAAAATAGACTCTATTTTTTGCCGCCCTAGCTTAATGGCAGAGCAACACTTTTGTAAAGTGAAGGTTCCCGGTTCGAATCCGGGGGGCGGCTCTACATCAATGTATTCGAGTCTACTTCTTTTTATAGACGATCAATGATATATTAATTTTAGTTATACCTTGCCGATGTAGCCACCGCCGTTGGCGGGGCACTGATTTAAAAATAAGCCGATGTAGCTCAGTGGTAGAGCAACTCCATGGTGGGTCGCAAGATCCCTGCCCACACTTTTAGTAATAATAGTGTGAATCCCGAATTACGGTTAATATCCATTTTAAATGGACAAGACCGTGGCCCCGCTAAGCGGGACCCGAACGACTGACAAGGGGCTCCGTCTTTAATTCGGAGTAAGATACAGTCTAGTCCTTCTATAATTCCGTTAAGCGGGAGAAATGGAGGTGTAAGCGAAGGAGTAGGTCGTCGGTTCAATCCCGACCATCGGCTCATCCTTCGGCAAGCTCAGGATAGACTTGAACTCGCCGATTAAATGGGTTAAGATATTTATCAATGTCATCAAAATTCAGCGCTAATTTAATAAAGTTGAAATGCGAGGCCTGCAAGCGGGTGAATTATTATACGCGGAAAAATAAAAAATTAGTCGAGCGCAAGATTGGATTATCTAAATATTGTCGCTGGTGTCGTAAACACACAGTCCATAAAGAATCTAAAAGATAGAACGAAAAAAGCCCCCGATGAAAATCGAGGGCCGTATTCATATTTCTTACGTAATCCGTTTCATTTTTTGATTCCCGAAATCCCAAATATTAAGCAGTATTCGCGTAGGATTTCGGGAATCGAAAAATTGAAATACGGATTAGTTGAATCAATATCGCGACATCCGATATCCGTCCCGCCGATGGCGGGATTGCCTGCGGCAAAGGATGCCCAATCTTTGGGATATCGGATGTCGGCTAACAACGCGTCAGAGATTTATGTGAAAGGAGGTGGCTACCTCCTTATTTGATTTTCAAACAACACCCCCAGCTTAAATTAAAATATCGATAAAGGCAAGATCCGTATAAAATCCCATGAGGCAAAACATCAAAAAAATAACCCCGGTTTATTTCCGGGGTTCTTCGTAAAAAGAAATACTTAGCGCGCAATTTTTGGGCGCTGAAGACATTGCGCGGCGGTATCCGTAGACTCGTTCATGGAAATCTTTGCCGCCGTATCTGGCGGCAAGATATAGGCAGTGGGGAAAATCTTGTCCCGAGGCTGTGCCGATCAATCCACAATTTGCGGCTTCTTTCTCCGTCAGTTCATAGATTTTATTTTTTCTAACCTTGCCGCTTGCTCCGATAATAGAGTATTCATAATAGCGGCGAGATTCTCGCGGCATAGCCACCTCCTTTGCCTTGTTGTAGTCCTCACCAAGCAGGACGAAAGCGAGCTTTCAATGAGCCTCTTTTAGAATAGCAAATTCACAGTTCTGCGCAAGCATTTATTCATAAAATAGAATTATCAGCAAAAACAGCGAAGAGGAGTTATTCCAATGTTCTTGAGAACATTAGAATAAACTTGTATTTTTAAATGTCGGTTGCGCGACGCAACCGATTTTTGTTATATTGTTTAAGAAAAGATTGGGGGCATAGTTCAACGGCAGAATAACTCTCTCCAAAAGAGCAGATCAGGGTTCGATTCCTTGTGCCCCCGCAGTCAACATTTTTTATCGAGAGACCGAGAGGCCCCGGGTTTTGCCGAGAAAGTTCAAAATGGAATCCGACCACTTGTATAGATTTGATACTATACGGGTATGTCAAAAAGCTGGGCGACTGGAGAAAAAATATGGACATCGTCTGATCAGCCATGAAGCTATCTATCAATATATTTACGCGCCAGAGAATGCCCATTTCCATCTTTTTGAATACTTGCCATGGAAACGAACAAAGCGAAAAAAGAAAAGTGGTCGCAAAGTTCACCGAAGCCGCATTCCTCAACCGGATTTTATCAAATTGACACCAAGTCTGGCAGTTATAACCTCATCAAATCAGCCAGCGGTGAATTAGAAAATATCAGAAGTATTTTTGCGACCCACGACGGCAAGGTCTACTTATCTAGAAGCATTCCGCCATATCTTTCTAACCATACAGACGAAGCGCTAGTAAGAACCGGCCAGCTGATTGTCACTCAAAGCAACACATCAAATACTTATAAACCGACATCCAGATATAATTTCTCACCCGCCTATGAGTTTGATATTGAAACAGGAGTTGCCACGAAATTACCCGACGCATTCTATCCAGACGGAAGAAATATAACGATTAATTGGTTTAAGGAGGGAGAAATTTTTCCCGGCGTATCAAAGGAATTTTTCAGCTATGGTAATATTAAGTTTTTCCGATTCTCTCCCGACAGCAAAACTAACGATTATTACGTAAGTTACTAAGTTTACAGAATCTTTTCAATATATTTCCCCTCTATCACAATCTGCTTATTCTTCAACTTCAGGCCACTTTTGAGGTTAGATAACAACTCACGTTTCTCAATCACGCTTCCTTCTTTGAGAAGATACTTCGCTTGTTCGGAAAATTTGACTCATATCGCGAGCGGATGTATTTTTGGGATGGATTCTAGGCAGTTTATGTTCTTTGAAAGGAGGTGGCTAGGATGGAAATTCCATATACTGACTTAGAATTACGTTCTGCACTACTAGGTTTAGACGCTGATAAGTTTGATAAAACTAAGTTAGATGAGATCAATGACGAATTAAGTAAGTTATGCCCCGCCGAAAAGAAAGATCTAAATATGGTGATTGCGAAATACCATGGCATAAGCGCGGAACAACTTATAAACAGCCCGAATTATGAAGTTTTGTGTAAGGAATATCGCGAGAATGTGATTGGGCAGCTTGTTGAGAAACTCAAAGAAAAGCTTGTTTTAGGCAGGCACATTTGGCGGGTTTAGTTTTTGATAATCGACCAGAAATTCGTTCGGCGTTTTCCCGTTCAACCCGCAGTGCTCAAGATTATTGTAGTACATATTCCACAATCTAACACGGTATCGCAGATCCTCTTCGGAAGTGAATGAGTGTTGATCATAGAGTTTTTCTTGATCTTCCCGATGGCTACGCTCTACCGTGCCATTCTGCGCCGGTTTTCCCGGATCAATGAGGTAGTGTTTGATACTCAATTCTCGACACCGCGCATCCAGCGCATGGAGCGACTTTACTAGAAGGTCGCTTCTTTTGTTAGTGCCGGTGTAATAGTTCGTAAATGTGGAATGATTGTCCGTTTTGATCGCTAAAATCTGAAATGGCGCTCTTCGGATTACTTCATTGAGGAACATAATGCTGTGGCGGTTTGCTTGTTCGTCGTAGATTTCAAGGTGTCTCCAGCGCGAAGCCTTGTCAGAAGCGGTATATTGAAAATATTGACGTCCCACAATGGTTCCAGGGACATATTTTATATCTATTTCCACAAGCTCACCGGTCTTGAGAGTAGCTTTGAGATACTTGTATTTTACTCGCTTGACCCGATATTTTCGTACCAACCCTTCTCGCTTCAGAATCTCGCCAATGGTTCTTGCCGGAACAACGAATCCTTCTTTTTTCATGTGCCAGTGTAATTTCAAGGCACATTTTTTGGTTTGTTTCCGGAGTTCAATAATATGCTCTTTGACGCGAATGGGCGTTTCGTTGTTTTGCGTCTTTCGTGCTGTAGATTTCGGCTCCAGACCGCCATCGCCATGCTTTTTGTATGCCGCGACCCACCGCTCAAGACTTCGTTTGCCATAGGGACAAACTTTTGCCACATCGACTAACTTTACCTCTTTTTGAATGATGGGAAGAACCCATCTTAAGCGCTCCTCCTTAATTGTTTTTGTCATAGATATAGCCATTCCCTCATTATGAGGAAAACCGCCATATGTGCCTGCACATTACCTGTGAAATTTGACTTTTCATAAATAATCGGTTATAGTGTGCATAGTACACTAACAATCTATTTCAAGGAGGTGCGGTATGACTAGCAAGGCTCTGCTTATTGTTGATGTGCAAAAAGATTTTTGTCCGGGTGGTTCATTGGCGGTTCCTGACGGCGATGCAGTTGTGAAGCCGATTAATGCCATGATTGAATATGCTCGGAAGAATGGTTGGTTGATCGTGGCATCTCGCGATTGGCATCCGGCAGTTACTAATCATTTTAAGGATTACGGCGGGATTTGGCCCGTGCATTGTGCGCAAAATACGCCCGGCGCCGAATTTCATCCTAATTTGGATGTTGCCGACGCTATCGTCGTTTCCAAGGGCACATGCGTGGACGAAGACGGATATTCGGCTTTTGACGGGCATACCGATGGCGGAGAAGAATTGGCCGATTATCTTAAGCGTCACGGCGTTGATGAGATTTATCTTGGCGGATTGGCAACTGATTACTGTGTCAAATTCACGGCTCTGGACGCCGTAGCTCCAAGACACGACTTCACGACGGCTTTGCTGCTTGACGCTTGTCGAGCGGTAAATGTTAATCCTGGTGATGGCGGCAAAGCTGTTGAGGAAATGCGCAATGCCGGCGTCTTAATTTCGACGACCGCGGAGGTGACCAATGGTAGGGCATGATGAAAAACCGATCATTAACTCGCTTCTGGACGCCGATTTTTACAAGTTTACGATGGGGCAGGTTGTATTTTTTCACCATCCGGGAATAAATGTGCGCTTTGCTTTTAGGAATCGCACCAAAGATGTTCTGCTGGGCCGGATTATCAAAGAAGAAGATTTGCGCCGAGAGCTGGATCACGTCCGAACATTAAAACTTAATCGGACGGAGATGCGATATTTGCGTGGAGCTACTATCGGAACAGAGCAGATGTTTCGCAATGAGTACCTGCATTTTCTGGAGCATCAGCTTCACTTACCGCAATATAAACTTGAATGTCGCGGGAATGATTTTACTCTAGAATTTGAAGGCGATTGGGCGCGCGTTATTTATTGGGAAATTTACGCGTTAGCGATAGTCAATGAGCTTTATTACAGAGCTATTCTGGCCGGTAAATCCAAATTGGAAATTGGTGCCATACGCGCGAATGGCGTATTGCGTCTTGCCGAGAAAGTAAAAATCCTTAAAGAAAATCCCGAAATTATTTTCATTGATTTTGGCACACGGCGGCGTTTTTCGCGCGACTGGCAAGATTATGTCGTGGAAACGCTGGCCGAGGAGCTTCCAGAAAGTCAATTTCGAGGGACTTCTAACGTTTGGTTGGCAATGAAGCACGGGCTTCTGCCAATGGGCACTTCGGCTCATGAAATGTTTATGGTTCTAGCCGGAGCGATGGATACGGATGACGAAGCAGTTCGAGCGTCCTATCAAGAGGTGATGCGCAGATGGTATGAACACTACGGCTTTGAACTTTCGGTAGCCCTAACTGATACTTTTGGCAGCAACTATCATTTCCGAGTAATGACTAAACGGCAAGCCGAAGTATGGAAGGGTCTTCGACAAGATTCCGACGATCCGGTTGCGTATGGCGAAAAAGCCATTCGGTTTTATCAATCTCACGAAATCGATCCTTGCGAAAAACTGATTATTTTTAGCGATGGCTTGGAAATTGAACCAATTGTTAAGCTTTACCGGCATTTTAGGGGTCGCATCAAGACTTCTTTTGGTTGGGGAACAAACCTTACCAACGATCTTAGTCTTAAGGCGCTTTCGCTGGTAATAAAACCAGTCATGGCGAATGGTAGAGGATTGGTGAAGTTGAGTGATAACCCGGCTAAAGCGATTGGCACACCGGAAGACATTGAGCGCTACAAAAGAATTTTTGGCTATCAGGAAGGGGAATATAAGGAGTGCAAGTATTAAGTTTATTTACGGCGAATTCAGGTTCGCCGTTTTTATAATTTTTATTGACGTTGCTGAGGTATTATTATATGGTGTAAATAGCACACTAACAGGAGGTAAAAATGAATGCGGTTCAACTCGGAGTAAAATGGTATGAGTTGTTTTCGCGTTATGCCGAAGATCTTTATCCCAGCCGTTATACGCGAGAAAAATGTCATGAATTAGCCGAACAAGCAATTGAAATCAAGCGTTTAGCGCAAGAAAAGCGTTCTACGATTGTAGCCCACAATTATTTATATCCGGAATTTCATGAAATTGCCGATTTTGTCGGCGATTCGCTGGGATTAAGTTTCCGGGTACGCGACAATCGGGCTAGCAGAGTAGACTTTCAAAGCGTTTTCTTTATGGGCGCCACTGCCAAGATTATCACCGGCGACAGTACGAGAGTTTTTGTGTCTGATTCCCCGGATATTTTAGGATGCTCCTTGGTTTTCGGCACGGATTATGACTGGCTTGAAAATTGGAAGCGGCAGCATCCCGACGGCATTTTGGTAACCTATATTAATAGCGACGCCTACACCAAGGCCATCAGCGATTATATTTCTACTTCCAGAAATACGGATAAAATAATTGTTCAGGCGGCTAAAGCAAATCCCGGCAAGAAAATTCTAGTATTGCCCGATAAATATCTAGGACATGTTATGAAGATTAGGGCATTGGAGCTAGCCACACAGCAAGGCGTCCAGATTGATCCGGAACAAATCGAAGTCTACGACGTGATTAAGGGTGAATTTTGGGCGGCTTGTTATGTCCATCAGCAAATTGGATCTGATGCCGCAGAAATCGCTTTGTTAGAGAATCCGGACGCAGAATTAATGATTCATCCTGAATGCGGCTGCGCCGCATCTTGTCTAATGAAATTACACGAAAGGAAAATCCCTCGCGCCAGAGCGTATTTTCTCTCGACCGAACAAATGGTTGAACACGCGCGCAAATCTCCGGCAAAAAGAATCTTGGTAGCTACTGAAAAAGGAATGATTTATCGCTTGCGTAAAGAAGCGCCCGGAAAAGAATTTCTGCCGGTTTCCACGCAGGCCGAATGCCGTTACATGAAAGCTAATGTTTTTGAAAAACTTTTGAGGTCGCTGCGGGAGGACCGTTTGGAGATTGTATTTTGTGACGACTGCTGCGATCCTAAGAAACCCCATCAGGACGATCATTGTATCCATATTCAAAAATCAATTGCCCAAAAAGCTAAAATTGCGATTGAACGGATGATGGCTATTTAGCATTATGTATTATAATGGCGGCGATGCTTGATCATCGCCGCATTTTTAAAAAATGCAAACAAAAAAGAAAGTTGTCATTTATGGCGGCACTTTTAATCCGCCGCACATCGGACACGCCGCCGCTATTGAAACGGTCACGCGGCTTTTTTCATGCGATGAAATTTGGCTTATGCCGACCGCCGATCGGCGCGATAAAACAGTTGGCACCGCGGGCGGCCATAGATTGAAAATGTTGGAAATAATGATTGATGAGCTATTCCCGACAGCCAAAACCTTTATAAAAATTTCTCGAATGGAATTAGAGCGGCCGCGACTAACTACTACTTACGAAACCAAGCTAGAATTAGAGGCTGCTTATCCGAGTTATAAATTTTATTTCCTGATAGGATCGGATATTGTCGGAGATATCGAGAAAAAGTGGGTTAATGGAGACGAACTTTTTCGGACCGCCCGTTTTATTATCATGAAACGACCGCTGGATGTTTTACCCGAAAGATTGCCGCCGCAAATTACAATTTTGGACAAAGGATTTAAATATGTAGATATCTCCAGTACATTCATACGCGCTCTTTTGGCGAAAGGGCATTCAGGCGCGCCATATTTAATTTCTGGGGTGGCAGAATACATAAAAAATAACGGACTTTATCGCTGATTAAAACTATCGGTAAATCAGTTGTTTTGGCAAGATGTCTGATTTCTTTACCGGATTTTAGATTGATTATAAAATAATTGTCCACGAGGGCGAGATACAAGATTTCGCTTTAAGAATAATAAAGGGAAAATTTGATTTGGAAACAATCCGCTATGTCTCTCGTATATCTCCCGTTATGTCCACCGCCCGTTATGCCCGCTATAGCGGGCATAACGGGCGGTATAACGGGCGATGGGCCTCAAATAAGGCCTCAAATAAGGTTCATCTTGTATTGGACAAGACTATTCTTACGGGAGATGTTTCGCAGAGACAGAGATCACCCGCAGGGTGATAGGTTTGGATCGGTCACTGTAATTTTAATATCCCGCCTGGGCGGGGTATTAAAATAGGTTCTATTGCTGGCTGGAACGTGCTATTATAATGTTAAGAATGTATCTGAAACTGGAAAAAATTTTCAGTCCGCGGTTGCTTTTGGCGATTTTGCTTTCTTCGCGGTTTTAAGCGTAATATTTCTGGCTTTTTCAAGTTTTGCGAATCTTGGCGGCGTCTATGAAAAAATAGACGGAAAAGGTCGGTAAAATTTGGTATAGATATTCATGACAAAATTTCAAAAAATATCGTTGCTACTGCTTCGCGTTTCAATGGGTTGGCTGATGCTCTACGCGGGAATTACAAAAGTATTAGATCCTAATTGGTCGGCGGCGGGCTATCTTCAGGGCGCGAAGACATTCGCGGGTTTTTATCAGTGGCTGACACAGCCGAACATTCTTCCGGCGATAAACTTCATAAACGAGTGGGGACTGACATTGCTTGGCGTATCGTTGATATTGGGGATCTTTGTCCGCTTGAGTTCTGTTTTTGGCACCGTACTGATGATGCTTTATTATTTTCCGGTGCTGACATTTCCTTACATAAGCCAACATTCTTTTATCGTTGATGAGCACGTCATCTATGCTTTGGTGTTGATTTTCTTCGCGGCCATTGGAGCCGGCCGTTATTACGGTTTAGATACGTGGTGCGCCGGCTTGCCGATATGTGTTAAGTTCCCGCGATTGAGGAAGGTAATCGGATAAAATAAATTTTTAGATTAAAATAAACTTATGGGATATTTTCAGAAGATTTTTTGGGTGAGTGTTTTATTTTTTCTTCCCGCCGCTTTAGTTTTGGCGCACGGAGCTGAAAGCGAAAGCCCCCGCGAAACATTGATGCGGCAGATGATAGGCGATCAAACCGTTGAAGTGATGGAGCAGATGGAGGAGGCGATGATGGGAGCGGGCAATCACGAGAGGATGGAAACTTTAATGGATAAAATGTTTGCCGGCAATTTTTCTTTATTCGATCAAGAGGAAATGATTGCCTTGATGAGAGACAGCGCGTCCGGTCCGGGCGCTATGAATATGATGACAAGAATGATGCTGCCGCAGATGATGACGGGTTATCGTTACGATTATGGCGGACTTGGTTTGATATTTTGGGTTACGGTTGCGTTAATTTGGGCGGCTTTAATTTCGGTCATTGCCGCAATTTGGCGCTGGATTAAAAAGAATTAGAGCATTGCGTTTTTTATTTGTTGTAGTATATTAAAGTTGTTCATTGAAAATTTTTCACAGATGTAAGAAAGGAGGCAGACAATGAAAGCGCGACCGAATCGAAAGCCTTGGGGCGCTGACGAAGAGAAATTGCTTCGCGAATCGTATCCGAATGTTTCGGAGAAAGATTTAATGGGGAAATTTCCCGGACGCACTCCAAGTTCAATTTATGCTAAGGCGTTAAATATGGGTTTGCGTCGAGGAATTTCCGGTTCAGGCCTTTTTTGGTCAAAAGATGAAGATGAGCGTTTGCGGAAACTTTTGGAGACGAACGTCTCCAGAGAAGAGATTAAAAAAGCATTTCCTAATCGCACTCGGAAAGCTATTGAGCTGCATGCCGCTGGCAAGGGCATTAAGAAGTCCGCTCCCAATTCTAAAGAAGCGGACCCCAAAGAATCTGCGGCGATGCCTGCGCCTATTTTGGAGAAGCGTGATTGGCCGACGACCAAAGTTTACGGCATTGATGAAAAGAAATGGAAAGAGTCGCCGCCGCGAGTCGGTTTTATTTCTGGAGTAGATTTCAAAGATTCTGGTTTTAGGGCAGGATTGATTGAGGTTGGATTTGAGATTTTTGCCGATGAAGCGTGCCGATACATCGCTTTGGTCGGCAGACTCGTCAGCAAAAAGTGGTTCCAAGATAGGCTTAAGCAAACCTCCGGGAAATACCGGAATGAATATTTGCAATATCTAATTCAGGAAGCGGCGAAAGAACTGGCATATACGATTCCCAAGATCAAGCGGCCCGGCGCTTCAAATGAGTATGTAAGAATTTACATCGTTACAAGTCCGCCGTATGACGGCGAAATTGGCGAAGAAGTTGCCCGGAAGCTTCAAGAACTAAGGCCTGAGGATGTTCGAGTTTATAATCCGGTAAGCGATCGAGTTGACGTTAAAGAAGTAGGTAAGGCCATTGGTCTTATTTGTCCGGAGATCAGCCGGTTGCCGAGCGAATATTTCAGCGCGGCCGTTGATCGGGAAGTTAAAGATAAGGAAAGCCAAACATCCGTTGATTATCCTGATCTTTGGGTGGTTGGAACAACTTCATCCAGCGTTCATATTCCTGACCGCGGAAGAAAGCCCCCGATTATCTCATTGCCTTCTTTGAAGCGACTGCAAAGCATCAGGGTGGGAGAAAATCAGCAGGGCGTCAGAATAGTGGAATTTTCCCGCGTCAATAGCGAAGAATATTTCGTCCGCACTTACTCGTTAAAGGACTTAACGAGGAATGAGCGGCAGTTTATTACCGGGATTAAGGAAGGCGCTCATGAGATTCATAAGAGAATTGTTGAGCTTATTAAGAACGAAGGCGCTAGAACTGAAGGATTAATCGCCGATAAGTTGGGAATGGAAGGCCAGAGAGAAGAGGTGCGAAAGGCATTGGAATTTCTCGTAGAATCAAAAATGTCTCTTCGTAAAAATTGGCCCGGCCTTTGTTATGACAAGCATTCTCAACGTTACGACTTTCATACAGATTGGATTCAGGAGCGGCTTCGCTACCCCAGCTTAGTTAAAGGCTCATTCATCGAAGATAGGTTTTTGTTTTTCAGCTGTCTTCATGCCGGTTATAACACAACCGATTATGAATATGTCGTCAAGCGGCTTCCGGAAATTTTGTTTCATAACAAAGTGCGGTACGTGTGCTGCCTCGGCGATGTTATCGCCGGCTTGAGCCACAATTTCTTGGAGCAGGGCGAAGTAATGGGTGGAATGAATTACACGGAGCAGGAACAACTTGCCGCCGAACTTGTCGGAACCATTCTCGCTAAAGTTTTTGAAAGGGGATTGCAGGAAAGTCCCGACGTTAATAAACTTTCGGCTAAAGAAATTATTGGAAATCTTTTGCCGACATTCCTTTATATCGCCGGCAATCACGACGATTGGCAGAGACGATTTGGCGTTTTGCCCCTTGTGACCTTCAGAAGCAAGTTGATGAATCTTTTGGCTCAACGGATTGAAATAGCTTTGAAAAATCATAATCTTGCCGCTTCATCAGTCGCCGAATTGATGGGGACGATACATCTTAAACTTGTTGAACTTTCGATGGACGGCGCGAACTATATGCCGACGTTTACGCTTCCTTCCAGACTTACTATTGAATTGCGGCATCCGCATATGGGACGCGCCAAGACTAAATCTTTGCGCGCTCAGGAAATTCTTGAATCTTCCAGCGCTCACATTGTCGGCCACGGCAATTTCCATACTGCTATTGGCACCGATCTTTGGGAGCCTCAGCTTGGCCAGCGCGTTGATGTTGAGGCGGCGACATTCGTGATCTTTACCGATTTTGAAAATAAAAAGAATAAAAAGACCGGTTTCGGCCCGGGATATTTACGGGTTTTGTCGCGAGATGGGAGAATTTTTATGACCGAAAGCATGTTTGATCATAGGCCGATGCTTAAAGCGCCGCGTCCCAAGTGGACGAATTGGCAAGAATTGAAGAAAGAATTGGGAGTTTATCTCGCGCCTTAGCGCGGGAGCCCCTATCCGAATTTGGATAGGGGATTTTTTTACAGGTCGCGTTGCCGATTGATTTCCGAGTTCGAGGTCGTAGATTCCCGAAACCAATAGATACCTCTATTGGTTTCGGGAATCGCATTGTACAATAAGTGAATCTCTCCCCGGCTTTACGGCCGGGGCATCTGGGGAGATTCGATCTGATAAGAGTCGGCTCCGCCGACAGTATTTTACACCCCATTCATCCACGGCCTGACGGCCGTGGATTTCTGGGGGACAGATTAAAGCTGCGTATTTTTTTATGTCTTTAGAAAATTTAATTAAAAACTTGATTCAAGAAGGTTATTTAAAAACGCCTTTGATTATTGAAGCTTTTGAAAAAATTGATCGCGCTGATTTTGTTCCGGCTGAAATTAAGCAGGACGCCTATTTGGATACGGCTTTGCCCATCGGCCACGGCCAAACTATTTCTCAGCCGCTTACGGTGGCGTTTATGCTGGAGCTTTTACAGCCGAAGCCCGGAGAAAGAATTTTGGATATTGGAACTGGCTCGGGATGGAAAGCAGCTCTTTTGGCCCACTGCGTGGCCAAAACGCAGACTGACCTCAGTACCAGCGCAGAGCACGGTGCGGGGCACAGCGCAGACTATACGCAGAATTACGCAGAAAAAAGTTTAGATGGAAATTTTTCAGCGAAGTCTGCGTCTGTTCAGCGTGAGTCCGCGGCTGGTATCGTTCTTTCTATAGAACGCATACCAGCATTGGAGAAGATGGCAGAGAAAAATATCGCTAAATACAATTTTATTGAAAAAGGCGTTGTGAAAATTATGTTGGGCGATGGTTCTAAGGGGGCGCCGCCCGAACTACTGCCGGTTGGTGGATTTGATAAAATTATTGCCGGCGCGGCCGGTGACGAAATTCCCGCGGCGTGGAAAAAGCAACTCAAGATTGGGGGACGGATAGTGGCGCCAGTTAAAAATAGTATTTTAGTGATGGAAAAGAAATCCAAAAATAGGTTTGACGAAAAAGAGTATTATGGTTTTAGTTTTGTGCCTCTCGTCAGAGACTAGACACGCCTGATATTTTCAATTATTCTAAAAATAGAGTTCCTTGAAAACTAACCACTTCGTAAAAGGAGGTGGCAAATGGAAAAGGAAAGGAAGCTCATCCGACTCGAGGGCGGCGCTTTAAGCGCGGAAGGCCAGAAGTTGAAAGGATTTCTTCTTACTGAAGTCAAGGGGCAAGAGAGGGCCGTTAAAGATTTGGTTAGAGCTTTTGAAATTAGCAAAGCCGGCCTGCGTGATCCAAATCGACCCATCCATGTTGCGCTTCTTTTGGGACCCTCCGGCGTCGGGAAAACTCACTTAGCTAAAATGCTCGCCAAACATTTTTTTGGTGATCCAAACGGGTTGACAATGGTTGCTTGCGAAACTTTCAGTCAGCCTCACGAGATTGCAAAGCTGATCGGTTCACCGCCGGGCTACGTAAGATCTGATGAAGAACCTCTCTTTTCGCAATTTGGGATTGATAGATATCATTTCGAATATCGGGTAAGACATGAAGATGGATTTTTTGAAAATAATACTCAACTCGGCAAATTAATAGAACAGAGAAATAGACTGCAGAAACGCATTGCTCAATTAGCCAAAGAAGGCAAGCTTGGCACGGAAGTGTCAATGCGCCTGCACAGAGCTTTGGAAAGTATTAAGGATCAGATCGAAGAATTGAATCAGAGCGCCGATTATTTAAGGGAACAAGCCGGCGCAAAAGCGCTTAAAGATCTCTATGCCGAGTTATATGATGATCGGAAATTTGATCTTGATAAACACGGCGGCTATAAATCTATTATCGTTTTTGACGAGATCGAAAGAGCCGATCCTAGATTGCATAATTTGCTTCTTGGGATAATGCATGAGGGTCGAGTGACTTTAGCTAATCACAGCGTGACCAGATTTAATGGCTCCTTTATTTTTATGACTTCTAATATCGGCTGGTCAGAGATGAAAGCGACTTTGACAGGAGAGGGCATAATCGGATTTAAGCCCAAGAATAGAAGTAACCAAGGGGCAGATCAATTAATTTACGAAGTCGCCAGAGAAGCTGCTGAGAAGTTTTTCGAACCGGCTTTTATGGGCCGATTAGATCGGATAATCGTCTTCAGGCCGTTAGACACAAAAACGATGGCCGAGATCCTGGAGCTTCAGTTGCGCGATTTGCGCGGTCGGATTATGAAATCTGATGTGCCGATTGATTTGATAATATCTCCTGATGTTAAAAATTATTTGATTGATAGAGCGATGAAGTATCCCGATCAGGGCGCCAGGTTACTGCTTAAAAGGATTGAAGAAAAGCTATTTGATACTGATGGTTTGATCGGTTTTATCAATTCTGGTAAGGTTATGCGCGGTGATCGGCTGCACGTGGAATTGGAAGTTCATGATGATGAGGCCGAAATTGTTTTTTTTAACGATCCGAATTCCAATTCCAATCCTGACGACAACCCCAGACTTAAGCGCGTTGATCCAAAGCTGGACGAAGCCGACGGCGACACCGATATTGATATAGATACCGAAGGCGAAGGCGAAGACGATGGAGACGATGGAAAAAAATAGCCCCAACTTTTTGGGGCTATTTTATTTTGGTGCCGGGGGGGAGATTCGAACTCCCATGAGATTGCTCTCGCTGGTTCTTGAGACCAGTGCGTCTGCCATTCCGCCACCCGAGCAAAAATCGCCTATCATT
>Ga0209541_10004622_pt1 | contig 24343 bp, 23 predicted proteins | sample RifCSPlowO2_01_FD_184027 | JGI IMG/M metagenome (GOLD analysis project Ga0209541, IMG submission 184027) | Groundwater microbial communities from Rifle, Colorado - Rifle CSP2_plank lowO2_0.1 (SPAdes) (version 2) | ecosystem: Environmental > Aquatic > Deep subsurface > Groundwater | place... | reverse complement strand
AGCAATTGAACCAATTTGAGTTACATCAAGTCTTCCGCTAGCAGCACCTGAAATAGTTAAGTTATTGCCATTTACTGGTAAACCACTAACTGTTCCAGAGGCCAACTTCATGCTCGTAAGCGAGAAGTAATTGACATTTCCCGCTGTTCCAGCCAGTTCAACAACCACGGACAAGTCCTTGGTTCCGCTGACAGCAATACTTAAGTTGGCAAATGTAACTGTGCCATCTGTAGATGATAAGCTTTTACCGGAAGTTAAACGAGTAGCCCCGTCATAAATATAGACATTAGCAATATCTCCCACGGCACCCGCGCCTAACCTCTTTAGGCTCAACTCGTTGACTGTGCCAGTACCGCTCAAGCGAACTCTCAACATCTCAACTCCTTGAGCATTGGTGGTCACAGTAGTCGCTGCCGGGTTGCCGGAAGCTACACTAGCTGAAACTGCGCCAACTACAGGAGCTGGAGTTGCACCAGGCGTTCTGACATAACTCGGAACATTATTGACTGATGTGTAGTCAGAACCTTTTGAATACCAGCCAAACTCATTGCTATTGATACAGAAAACCTTTTTGAAAAAGTTTGCATCATCAGCAACAGCCTGTGAACCAGTGGTATTTACCCAATGGAGCACACCGGTATCTTCACCGGTTGTTTCAACACCATAAACTTTTTCATCGTTGGTTTCACAATTTCTGAATAAGCCGGATGTTCCAAACGCATCTCTCGTTGCCGGAGAAACATTTTTAACAGCGGCGAATCCTCCAAGGTGTCCATAAAAGTTAAAGATGGCTGGGTTCAAGAATAATCTCTTGTATCCCATCTCGTTAACTATATAGACATCCGGGTCATCTGATCCAGCAGCGCTTACAACATCACCCTCTTTAAGACCGTAGTCTGCGGGGGCGACTGCTAATGCGGCTACCGGAGCAAGATATGCGACACCAGAGAGCGACAATACTGTCGCAACTGATGTCACGGCAGTAAAAGCTTTTGCAAGCTTTTTGTGCTTTGATAAATTACTCATTTTATTTTTTATTTATTTCTGTCCTGAAATTATTTTTATCAACTCGTATTGATAAATCGACTAATTCCAGGATAGATTTATTAACTAGAAACTTAACCGACTAACAAACTCACAACATCTAAATTGATTCGGACAAGAATCTTGTATAAGCTACTCTGATTCATTAAATGTTTCGACCATATAAATCTGGAGCATTAGCTTATCGACTCAAAGATTCTCTTAAACTGTTCTTGTATATAATTTAATTAACTTTTACTTTCTAACTGAAAAACATCATTTTTTGAATTTACAGTAATAGATTTTCAAAGTTCATTCCTCAACCCCGCACTTAACAAGTAATTATCACCCTATGATATCTCTATAACAAACCAGCTTGTTAAGTACGGGGTTGGCTATCCGCCCCCAGAAATTAGACTAATTTATAGGGGTAGAGAGCCAACCATCTAGGCCATACATAACCTAGAGAAAAAGCACATCATTGAATGTTATTCTAATCAACCTTAGAAGTCAACTAAACAACATTATATCAAGCCAATAAGGCCTGTGATGCCTAAATAAACTAACTATACTAAATTAATTATAATCTATATTAACCACGTAACAATAGGCAAATTGTGGATATCTTATGACTTACGCTCTTGAGCTGTGGAGTCCTAAGTCTTGGGCTTGTCATAACTCAAGTCATAGCCAAATCACTGCCCAAATCCATCTACGGGAATCATCCCCTAGAACTTATCGGCTAATTTACCCACTTTCGGATAGCCATAGAAATACCAATTTCACAAGGTCTTATAATCCAGATCAGCCAATAGTCAGGGTCACTTACAATAGCAATAAATTTAGTGTCATTTAATAATAAGTAGTGACATATTCATAATAGATAACAGGCCAAGTAAGCATCTGGGTCCTCTACACTTAATGTCCTAATCTATGTGGTGGTGTCACTGTGGTGTCACTATATAAATATAAAGAGTTATTGTATTGTATGTATATATAATTCATAATTTTGGTGACAATCTCTAAATTATGTTAGTGTCACTAAAAATTATGGTGACAAATACATTTGTCACCATAATAATACTGTCACCATAGGATTGTCACCAATAAAACAACCGGCAAATGCTTACAGTGGGTTTTATGACCTGCTGCGATAATATAAAAATGAAATGTTAAACAATGGAGGGAAAACGTTTAACATTTCCTAATAAGAATCCCAATAAAATTGGCATCGCTTATAAAAATATTATGATCGCAGCAAGTCAAAAAACCCAAAGCATAATCTTAATTATTCAGAAGCATAATAGTATACTGCCTTGTTGTCAATTCTTTTCCTCACCAGTCCAGCTCTTAGTAGATCTGTTAGATTCCTTTTTACTGTTCGGCCGGAAAGAGCATTGAATTCATAAACGATATCTTTGGTTCTCGTGTTGGGATAGGATTTTATAAAATCAAGAATCTTCTTTTTACTAGAGGCCAACCTATTAGTTTTTTTGCTGGCTGTTCTAATTATTTTCGTATTTTCTTGGCTAACTTTTTGCTCATAATGACTCGAATTACTTCCGCTATTATCATCAAATATGAAGCCCTTCTTTCTCTTACATATTTCTAGCTTTATATCCAAAAGATTAAGCTCAACTTGCAGCAATAGGGGATTATCTTTAACAATACCGAGATATTGAAATTCTTTTAAAACATCTCGAAGAGAGTCTATGTCGGTAAGATGTCTTTCTAACGATACTTGATGTTGTGCGACGCTATTATTCCCTTCTTTTAGCAACTCCATAAAACTTAGACTGAAGCCATACATTTTAGAGTTAAATTTATCCAAGAAAAAATTATCCTTTGTCAGGTTTTGGATTTTTGCTAAGACTATAACTGTTTTTATAAAATTTAGGGATAACCCCTCTCGATCCATAATCGCTTTTACAGAGGCTAAACCTCTGTAACTATTATTACCTGTTACTAGTCTTGGTTATATATTCTTGAAGAAAGTTTTGAATAGTATTGGTTCTTATTAAATTTACTTTTCCGTTACGAAGATAGCTCAACCCAATAAAGTTACTTTCTGTGTTAATAATAGCATGCCCGTATAAATTCTTGTTCACTATCGTATCGACAAGAACGCTTTTATCAGTAATGTAACTTATGGTTCCTCTCTGAGAATAAGATGTTGGTTTAGAAAAATCTAGTATCTTTCCGACTAGAACAATCTCTTGACCATTGTTGTAGTTTTTGGGACTCAGATCAACAACATTAGGATAAGCGGAGTCTGTTTTTATTAGCAGCAGATTATGGATGTAATCCCTAGATACAACCGTTCCTCTCAAAATCTTATCATCATAGAAAATCTGGTAAACTGCCCCGACGGCTGCTAAGTCGGCGACAGTAATGACTAGTCCGTCCGAAGAAACAACGATCCCGCTACCCTGTCTCGTTACTTTATTTTCTTGAAAAACTTGTATACTAACTAAGGTTGAAGAATTTTCAGAAATAATTTTTTCCCAAAAACCCAAAGAAGGTGCCCTAGAGATTACCGGAGTAGGAGTGACAACTTCAGATATATTAGCTAGATATTTTCCGCTAATATAGACAGAGCTAAATGTCCCGATAACTCCACCAAAAAAACTAAACAGCAATATCTGTGAGAAAATTTTTTTCACTTCCGCTAGTATATGTTATTAAGCACGAGACATCAATCACGTACGAAGTCTCGCTCGTCCGCTCAGAGCGGACGAGTCCGTAGGACCTCGGCGAGGCTACTTCGTACGTGATCAATTCCTCGTTCTAAAAAGTTCTTCGGCTCTGTCCCAAAACTCTGGATGGCCATTTTGCCTCATCCAATACCACCACTCGGCACCCCAGAGATAAAAAGTATCAAAGTTTGTTTGGCTTGAAAATTCTATCATCTCATTAAACTTATCGATGCCCATCCTAGACAACTGCGTCTCGATCGGAGTATTAACTATAGGTTGAAGCAACCAAGGTTCAGTTGAAAGCTCTATAACCAGCACTGGCTTTTCACCAAATATTAATTTAATTAAACTGTGTTTCACTCTAAAAAAGGCGGGGGTAATAGGATATCTGAATGGCCCAACACCATGTTGCCACCAAATATAAAGATACATGCTTGTGCCAAAAATATCTCCGCGCTGGTAAGCCTTGTACCAAGTCCCAAACTCACCACTATCAGTCACTAAAATTGATCTTGTAGCGTCTAGTTTTTTCACCAATTCAATCTCTTTTTGCAAAAAATCTTCATCCAGTTCGCCACATAACGACCGACCAAAGAATGAAAGAAATGGCTCATTTTCAACCTGCCAGTATTTAATATCATCGTAATTTTTATAACGATTAACGACAGTCTCAATATATTCTAATATTTTTTCTTGTTTATACTTTTTAATTTCGTCCCCGGCTTTAAGCTTTAGACCTTCGGCCTTAAGCCAATCTGGTTCATGACATTCTGGCCAACCGGGAAGACGACGGCCAATAGCTAAAATGACTGAGGCATTAACCTTTGCGGCTTCCTGGATTTGAAAATCAAGTTCTTCAAAATTATACTTATCATCTTCTGGCTCGGTAAAAGGCCAATGGGCTGAAAACCTAAAATTTCTAACCCTTAGATCGTTAAGTATGGCTAGATAGGTTTCTTTCCAATCTAGACCAAGTTCATCGGCATGGAAACGGCTGAATGAAACACCATAAGTAAGGCGCTCCGGCTGTTTAAAATTAGAGGCTAAAAAGAAAAATACCAAAAATAAAATAACTAAAATTAATAAGGCCAGTTTCTTCATTACTTTAACAGGGTTAATAGTCCGACTAAAACAAACACCATACCAGCTAATTTAAATGGCAGCACCGATTTGTCTAAATTTTCTTTAATACTGGGCAGTCTGTCTTTTAATACCGCCGCCAAAAGAAATGTGAACATAAACTGCAGACCCAATAAAGCATTGACCAGTGAAACATTGCCTAACCGGATGGAAAAATAAAGTATCAAAAATCCTATACCGGCAATAAACTTATTTAAAACAAACAAGCCCTTAGAACGGCCGGAAGTATTGCGGTATGAAAATTTTATCTCTTCCCGAACATGTCTAGAAAGAAGGGTGGTAAAAGCAGTGCCAACAAAACCCATTCGCGTCCAGAATATACCATTTATAAAGTCGGAGGAATTAAAAGAAAGCTTGAGAAAAACATAGGAAAGGCCAAAAAATATACCGGCCCAAAGAGCAGTTATAAAAACGTGTTTTTGAAGTTTGCCTAATAAAAATATCCCACCGATCAGGAATATAAAAGCAAATAGATTTGTTAAACCTAGGGATTCTTTGAGTATCAGAACTGAAAAAATATATGTAAAGATAGCACCTATAGTGCCGACCTGCGTAGCAGCTACTGAAACATCGCTTCTTTTTATTGCTTTATAAAGAAAACTAATTCCTATAAAAAAAGATGCTCCGCAGGTTAAAGCTATTAAAAGATACCCGATACCATGCCAAGAAACTCCAAAGGGTATGAGTAGAACAGAGGACAGGCTTAGAACCGAAACCCCAAAAGCATAGGCATGGTACTTAGGAATAGGAGCAGTGAGAAGATACTTATCAATTATAAAAACACAAGCATTAATAAAGTAAGCGGTAATAGCTAAATAAAGCCAGAGCAAGTTATAAATTTCTAAATCCTAATATCCCTGCCTGCCGGCAGGCAGGTAACCTCTAAACAATTTCAAATATCAAAGTTCTAAAATTTTTTGAGATTTGAGTTTTGGATTTGTTTAGAGATTAGGGTTTAGAGATTAGAGATTGTACTAATCAATTTCCAACTGATTAGTTAAGCATATTTTAGCATACTCCAAGGCCGATGGGCGAATGTGACGTTCGAAATTGTTAAAATCAACTTCAACTAAACCGAACTTGGGTTTATAGCCATGGGCCCACTCAAAATTATCAAGCAGGGACCAGTATAAATAACCGCGGATATCAACGCCATTCTGAATTGCCTTATGAATCCAATATAAATGATCTTTGATAAATTTTTCTCTTGTCAAATCTTTCACATCGGCTGTCCCATTTTCAGTAATATAAATGGGTCTTTTAAATCTTGTCAGCTGCTTTAAGACATAATATATGCCTTTTGGGTAAATTTCCCAATTCATTTCAGGATCCATCTCCTGTTTTGGTAAAGATATAAAACTTCCAGGAATTCGCCGATCAACATGATAATAATTAAGTCCAAGGAAGTCATAATAGGGGAAGGCCTTAGTCCAAGAATATAAATTCCGGTAATAGTTATATATCCTTTCCACTATCCTCTCATAAAAATTATTCCCACCGACACTATAGGTATTACTCTCAACCAATCCCACCTCTACATTATGCGACATAACCTTATTGTACAGAGGTTCAACCTCTGTAACCTCTAAAAACCTTTGGGATTCGGCCTTGGAAGATTCGTGAATAGCAGGGGATGACTGATTGTATATCTTTTTTATTTCTTTATAGGCTTCAGTGTGCGACCTCACTATGTTCTTGTTAACCCTCTTCCACTCAAAGATGTTCTTATGTTGAGGAGGCCAGAGACCTTTTAGATACGCAAAGCCACCATATACCGTTGTCGCCTCATTAAAAGTTATCCACAGTCCTACTTGGTCCTTTAAGTTATTCACAACATACTTTACATATCGTGTAAAGTATTCGGGACTATTAACATTTAGGAACCCGCCTTTTTCGGCAAACCAGATCGGATTTGTGAAGTGCCAGAGAGTAATCATTGGCTCGATTCCCCTATCTCTTAGCGCCTTGACAATATTAACATAGTGTTGCATTTCTTTTTCATCGAATCTATCGTCCTCCGGCTCAATTCGTGACCACTCGATTGAAAAACGATGAATATTTTGGTTGAGTTTTTTAGCAATATCAAAATCTTCCTCGTAGCGATTGTAACTATCGCAGGCCTTACCAGAGATAAAATCTTTAGGATCTAGCCCTTTTAACTTTAGACTCTCGACTCTCAACTTAGATGTTTCCCACTCCGACCAATCGTTACGGTTATCCCCTTCTATTTGATGAGATGAGGTGGCACTCCCCCATTTAAAATTTTTAGGAAATTTATATACGTTCATCTTTGTCAATTCATAGTTAAGACACAGATCTATTCTAGCTAATATTTTAAAAACAAAAAAGCAGGACTTATCCCTGCTTTACTTTGTTTAAGTTTTCTATCCGCTGCCTTTTTATATCTTCCTCGCCGGGCTCAGAATATTTTTCTAGAAAATTGACTGCGGTTTCAATAGAAACATATCTTAGAGCAAACTCGTCAGCTTTTTGTTCAGCTAATACACTAACTCTTAAATTTGGATTCTGGGCATGTCCTATCTCATGAGCAATAACAAATTTTCTCTCTTCAGTAGTAAATTTTTTATAAAAAAGGTAGTCTATTAATATATAATAAATCCCAACATTACGATCAAAAAATAAAAAGGATGGGGCTTTAAAATCCTTATTATTAATAAGTAGAACGACTCCATTTGTAAGATTAATTTTCTGAGCCTTATAGTAGGGACCAACCGAAATTACTATTTCGTCTTTGAAGCCAATATCCTCTATTATCCTGCCTAGAAATTCATGATCTTCTTGTGTAGATATCCCCTTATTTTTATTTTGATTGGCAGATAAGCTGTTATTAAAAATTAAGGAGAAAATAAAAATACAAATTAAAGCTGGCCCTAGAGAAAAGCTTTTTCTTAACCAAAGCATGAGTCACTCCTTTTTAAAGATCCGGGCTAATAAGATTGTGCCTAGAATAATACAAATGATAAACTAAATCAATAGTTTACTATTTCGGAGTTTGCGCCGCCACCAACTCTACATCAAAGAAAAGAGTCGAGTTCGGAGGAATTAATCCTTCGCCGATGTTGCGATTGCCATAGCCAAGATCTGAGGGAATAATGAGTTTTCTCTTACCGCCGACCTTCATCCCGACAAGACCAAGATCCCAACCCTGAATAACCATCCCGCCACCCAAAGCAAAAGAAAATGGCTGGCCATGATCATAAGAGCTATCAAATTTTTGACCATTGGAAAGAGTCCCGACATAATGAGCTGAAACAATATCTCCCTTCTTCGCCTCCGCACCGTTACCGATAACTACATCCTGTATTTCAAGTCCATTAGCAAGTTTGACCCAAGCACTATCATTAGACACATCTGGCTTTACGGCCTCCTCATCCCTAACTAAATCAGTAAGCTCTGAATTATTAGATACGTTCATATATTTTTTAATAAAAAACCAGGCCATGATAACAACTAACGATATAACCAAAACGTAAATAATCTTGTTTTTCGACATGATTTTAACGAAGTTTAGCCGGTCCATCCAACGGTAGATATAAATCTGGATCAATTGTCCTTTCGAAACAAATCGTGCCTTCGCCATGAGCCCAGTTAGATGACTCCGTGCCCCCGTAATATGCTGGCATTGGTACTGCTCGATTTTTTCCTAAAGACCCATCTGAGTTTGATGTGGCAAATATCGCACAAAGCTCAAAACTGAGAGATCCTTTCACTGTATAGCCGTAGTCGGTTCTTGATTCCGGATCCTTCGGGATAACAAAACCGCCAATACTATCAGTCAGATCAGAGGTACTCTGGGGTAAAGATTTTTTGCGTTGCCAGTAATCGATGATCTGATACTGAATAGTCGATAGATCAGAAACCCGCTGTTCATCAAAACGAATAGCTCTTTGCTGAGCCGGAGAACCAGCTATCCAAAAACCAGCGACAACACTAACTCCGACTAGAACTATGAACAACTTATCAAAAATCCCTATCCAAGAAAAAGGTTTATCTCTAAGTTCAGAAAAATAATGAGCTAGAACCGAACTAGCGATAAAAAGTACTGCGATGACCTTTAGGACAAAATGAATACTCAGTTCGCCATTCAAAAAATTAAGCAGTAAGGCCACCAGATCTCCAATTATTACTAATGCGGCGACAAATAGGGTTAGATATAGCAACCAACGCCTTATTTTTAAATCTCGCTTCTCTGAATGTTTGGCAATGTCTTTACGTAAAAACCAAGATACCCAAATAAAAACTGGAAAAACGACAATAAGGACAGCCATAGAATTACGGACCGAACTAAGAGTGCTTGTTTTTGACCAGTAGTAACCATCAGTTAATAAATCAGGATATTGAAGATCTACATATTGATACAGGAGGATACCAAAAGCTACCGCCACCGTTACCAGAGTAATAATTGAGAGAAGATACAGGAATACATCTCGTGGAAATGTTTTCGAGTCACTCATGGGTTTAAGTTTATTTTGTCTTTTTTAATTCTTCATCAATAATCGCCTTAAACGATGCATAGGGCTGAGCACCAACCACAAGACGACCATTGATAAATAAGCTTGGGGTGCCGGAGACACCGGCACTATTACCGTCATCAAAATCTTTTTGAACTTCTGCTTTATGTTTATTAGAGTCGAGGCACTGATTAAATTTAGCTTGATCGAGGCCAATTTGAGAAGCCCAGAGTTTCAAATCCTGAACAGTATAAGTGACCGTCCCCTGTCCCTTTTTATCTTCTTCGCCAAAAAGCTTATCATGAAACTCCCAATATTGCCCCTGATCATCGGCACACTCGCCGGCTTGGGCTGACGGTTCTGCCATCGGATGAAAAGATAATGGATAGTCACGATAAACAAATTTAACTTTGCCGGTATCAATATATTCCTTCTTAAGCTGGCTGAATGACTCCTTCCAGAAGGTTCGACAAAATGGACACTGATAATCGCTGAATTCTATAATTGTAACTTTAGCATTTTTATTTCCTAGAGATGGGTCATCGTCAGCAGAAACATCAACCCTCACATTACCTTGCGGATCTTGCTTTATCTTAGCTAAACCAGATTTAGATCCTATTCCGTTAGAATAAAGGAGGGAACCAGATATCATCAATCCGGCAGCCAAAATTGCCAAAGCCAAAAAATTATTTTCAATAAATTTACCTGTCTTTAATTTATTTTCTACCGCCACTAACTGCGCTACTTCTTGTGTTGGTTTATTTTGTTCTTCCATAATTTTTAGAATTTATATATTAAGTCCTAAATCTACTACTTCTTCAAATATTTATCAATAACCAAAGTCACCTAATTATAACCATTTATTCTTTTTTAACCAAGCTAACCCCATAAACGTACCGGCGGTCATCACCCCCATAAGCCACCAAAAAGTCCTCGGATTATCACCAAATGGCAAGTGTAAATTCATTCCGTATATAGAAGCAATGAAAGAAAGCGGTAAAAGAAAAGCAGTAAAAATAGTCAGAATCTTAATTACGTAATTTCTTTTATTATCTAGCAGGGAGCTAGAGGTAATATGAAGTGAATCAAGGACCTCGCGATGGGTCTCGGTGAAATGAAGAGTCCGATTATAATCGGCGATCAAGTCTAAAATATATGGCTTCATCCTCTCGCCCCAAAATTCAAGAGCCACATCGGGAGCAGCGTCCCAAACGGCCTTCTGCGGTTTGAGAGCTCTTATAAAATCAAGGATTTGTCTTTTAATCTGGGCTATCTTCTCTATTATATTATCATCAAATTGCTTAAAAATATGCTCTTCAATATCGTCTATTGATTCCTTTATTCTGTCGAGTTCGGGAAACATTTTACTAAAAAGCTGTTTAGTTAAATAATGGAGCGAATGTCCAGTAGTCTTATCCGGATCTGATACCTGATTTTTTTCAATCTCCGCAAAAACATTATCCAGATCGGGAAAGTCCTGATAGCGCACCGTGATGAGGGTATCCTTAGTTATCAAAAAATCTATCTCTACTGACTGGATTTGGCTGGTTCGACGGTAAAAATTAGGAAAATGAAGTATTAAAAACAAATAAGTTTGATAAGACTCAAGAACCGGGTGATAAGTCGGCGTTTTTATTTCTTCTAGAAGCAGGTGGTGAAAATCAAAGTTATCCGCCAAAAATTTTATATCTTTATCGGTCGGTTTTAGAATATCTATCCACCTTATTCCATCGTATTTTGTTTCTCTCATATAATGAGGTCATCTCATTATATCACAACGTAATTGAAATTTACTAAATTTTAAGTTAATATCTGGTAAATGTATCCCTCGTTTCTATCGGGATGAATATCCACCCGAAACGAACGGGTGGATATTCATTGCGGGGTAGTGCAATGGTAGTCACGCCTGCCTCTGAAGCAGGAGATCCTGGTTCGAGTCCAGGCCCCGCAGCTCTGCTGATAAAAGATGAGTATATAGCTATTAAACAGGTTTTAAACTTTTAAAAACCTTCTTATCGCTATGGCACTTGAGACCACTCCCAACATAACGCCAACAATCAAAACCATCCCGATATACTGGAGGGCATTAGAAGAAAAATATCCGATCAAGTTTGCATTAGGCATTAGTACTTCAACCTTCGGCGAAATAAGATAAACTACAGGATAAAAAATAATTAGAGTTACGGCCGCCGCAAATATACCATATAAACCGCCCTCTACCAGATAGGGCGCCCGAATATGCCAGTTTGAACCGCCAACAAGGCGCATAATTTCAATTTCTTGTTTTTGGTTATATATGGTTAAACGAATTGTATTAAAGGTGACTAAAACCGCAATTAGAGCCATCGCCATTGTTAGTATCACTCCCCAATTCTGAATACCCCCAGATATTCCTTGAACTCGACTTATAACCTGCTCATTTTCATAAAAATTTATTTTATCTATAAGCGTCCGGAATTTGTTGCCCTCAAGAAAGGTAACGATACTGGCATATTCGGAAGGATCGGTAGCTTTTATATTCAGAGAAGCTTGGAGAGGATTCTCATCAAGCTCGGCCAATGAATCCTGAATTAGAACATCTCCGGCATGAAGAGACCTAAACTCCTCTAAAGCTTGGTCGCGAGAAATGTATTCTATGTTTTTTACTTCGGAGTGATCGGTCAGATCTTCTCTTACTCTCATTATTTCGTCTTCGCTCGCTTCTACCTTAAAATAGGCCGTGACATCGATTTTCTCCTGAATAGAAGTAACGATCTTAACTGATAAAAAATTAATAGCCATCAAAGCTGAGAATAATAGCAATACCAAAACCAAAACACCGGTACTACCAAAACTCAAGTAGCTATTTCTCTGAAAATTAAGCCATCCGGCTTTCCAAATTCTTTTTAACGATTCCTTCATTTGTTTAGAAATTAGAGTTTAGAAATTAGAAATTGCATCTGAAAATTTTAAATAAAATTTTCAGATGATATATTTCCCCTCTTCCACCTGATCTCGAACTATCTTCCCTTTCTCCATCGAGATAACTCTTCGGCCAACAGAATTAACGATTTCACGGTTGTGAGTCGCAAGAATTACTGTTGTTCCCAGCTCATTTATCTTTAATAATAATTTTACCACATCATAGCTATTGACCATATCCAGATTACCAGTCGGTTCATCGGCAAGAATTATTTTGGGCCGATGAATAAGAGCTCGGGCAATAGCCAAACGTTGTTTCTCTCCGCCTGACATTTGATGAGGAAAGCTATTTATTTTTTTAGCTAATCCAACAATACTAAGAACTTTGGGAACATCGGCTTCAATCTCTTCCAGTGGCGCTCCACAGACCTCGAGAGCAAAAGCGACATTCTCAAAAGCGTTTTTATTTGAAAGAAGTTTAAAATCCTGAAATATAGTCCCGATCTTTCTCCTCAATAAGGGAATATCACTAGCCGATAAACTGGCTAGATTAATACCATCAAGACAGACTTCGCCCTCATTAGGTGTAATTTCTCTGGTTAAGAGACGAAGCAAGGTAGACTTACCAGCTCCTGAAGGACCAACAAGAGAAACAAATTCTCCGGCTTTTATATCAAGATTAACTCCGTTGAGAGCCATGAAATCATCATCATAAATTGTATAGACCTTTTTATAGCTTATCATCCACTTTTAATAAACTTATCTAGGTCGCCGTTCAATACCCGATCCGGTTGTTGGGACTTAACTCCGCTCCGATGGTCTTTTACCATTTGGTAAGGATGCAGAACATATGATCTTATCTGGCTTCCCCACTCTATCGAGCCGGCTTTTAATTCTGGTTTTAACTCTGATAGCTCTTTTACTTTAGCTTCTTCCATCTTTTTCATCAACCTTGAAGCTAAAATTTGAATTGCTTTTTCTTTATTCTGAGCCTGAGAACGTTCTGATTGGACAGCTACCGCAATACCGCTAGGAATATGGGTTATCCGAACGGCCGTTTCAAGCTTGTTAACATTCTGCCCGCCAGGCCCAGAAGAACGAAATGTATCTACTCTTAAATCACTCGGATTTAATTTTAATTCCCGACTGACAATCTCTGGTAACACCTCCACCAAAGCAAACGATGTATGTCTAAGACTCTTCGCTGAAAATGGAGATATCCTTACAAGACGATGAACGCCTGATTCTCCTTTCAATATATCATAAGCATCTTTACCGCTTATTTCGCAAACAACATTTTTAATCCCCTTCTGCTCTCCAAATGACTGATGCAAAATCTTAAAATCCCAACCGTGTTTCTGAGAAAAACGTTGATACATTCTTAAAAGCATTGAGACCCAATCCTGGGCATCAACTCCTCCCGCTCCTGAATATACATATAACAAAGCTTTGTTCTTTTCATACTCTGACACATGCTAATTATAAAATTTAAACGGTCTTGAATCAATCATTGACGGATTTTAATCAATATTTTATAATACCCAACAATACTTGTTCCTTTAAAAATGGGCAACACGGATGGATAAAAAGCCGAAAACCGCAAACTACCAAATTCTTTGGATAGTGCTTTTTTTCATGCTTTTCGGGTTGGCTTTCGGATTTTGCCAAGCAAACTCATTTACTATCCAAAATATTAATTACAGTGAGCTAGAGAACCAAATCAAGAATAACAATATAAGGTCCATCGCCATTTGGAATAACGGAAGAATTGAAGGTGGGTTTATTAATGCCGTCCAACAAAAAATTAGATTCAGAAGCGGCATTCACCCAAGCCTGGTCGCCGACCTTAAGAATAAACTTGATTCCCACTCTGTAGTTATTGATTACCCGCCTGATAATTCTTCGGGCTGGATAGGAATGCTTTTTAGCTGGCTTCCCATGCTATTGATAGTCGGCCTCTGGATATTTTTCATGCGCCGAGCACAGGGTGGAGGTGGCACCGGCGGGATGATGTCGTTTGGAAAATCAAAAGCCAGATTGGCACCTGTCGGACAAAAAATAACTTTTGCCGATGTAGCCGGACAAGAAGAATCTAAAGAAGAGCTCCAGGAAATCATTGAATTTCTTAAAGAACCTAAAAAATTTCAAAAACTAGGAGGAAGAATACCCAAAGGAGTGCTCTTGATGGGGCCGCCCGGTGTTGGAAAAACACTTCTCGCTAGAGCCGTAGCCGGCGAAGCTAGTGTGCCCTTCTTTTCCATTTCCGGTTCAGAATTCGTAGAAATGTTTGTTGGCGTAGGGGCAAGCCGCGTTCGAAATCTTTTTGAACAAAGCAAAAAGAATGCTCCCTGTATTTTATTCATTGATGAAATTGATGCCGTCGGCCGCCATCGAAGCGCTGGTATTGTGGGCGGAGGACAAGAAGAGCGGGAGCAAACCCTGAATCAGCTTCTGGCTGAGATGGATGGTTTTGAGTCGAATGAAGGAGTAATTATCATAGGGGCCACGAATCAGCCCGAAGTTCTTGATCTAGCCCTACTCCGACCCGGCAGATTTGATCGCCGAGTTGTTTTGAATAAACCCGATGTCAAGGGCCGGGAAGAAACATTAAAAATCCACACCCGTAAAATACCGTTAGACGATGAAACTAAAACAGGACTTTTAAAGATTGCCCGCGGCACGGCTGGATTTTCCGGAGCCGATCTGGCTAATCTAGCTAACGAAGCCGCTTTGAACGCCGCCCGGTATAACAGAGAAACCGTAACCACTGCCGACTTTGAATTCGCTAAAGATAAAGTCCTGATGGGGGGCGAGCGTAAATCGATGGTTATATCGGAAGAAGAAAAAATGACTACCGCCGTTCATGAAGCTGGACATGCATTAGTCGCTCTCTTTGTAGCAAAAGCCGACCCCCTTCATAAGGTAACAATTATTCCAAGAGGCATGGCCATGGGTCTGACCCAACAGCTTCCCGAAGAAGATCAGCACAACTACTCAAAAGAATATCTGACCTGCCAATTGGCTATCCTGATGGGCGGCAGATGCGCCGAAAAAATTATCCTCAAACAATTAACCACCGGAGCATCTAATGATATAAAAAGAACAACCGAACTTGCTCACCGGATGGTATGCGAGTGGGGAATGTCTAATCTTGGTCCTCAGAAATTCATAGCTGAAGAAGACGGACTTTTCTTAGGCAAATTTATGGCTGAAAAATCGCACGGCTATTCTGAATTAACTGCCCAAGGAATCGACAGTGAGGTAGCAAAATTGATTAACGAAGCAGAGAGACAAGCGGAAAAAATACTCACAGCAAGAATCGAGACGTTAAATAGATTAGTGAGCGCACTGAAAAAGAAAGAGGTCTTGAACGGTAATGAAGTAAGGCAGATTGCAGGTTTAGAGCTCTAGAATTCTAGAGCTTTTTTTATCTTGGAGCCGGAGGTGAGAATTGAACTCACGACTTGCTGTTTACGAAACAGCTACTCTGCCACTGAGTTACTCCGGCAAATTGTGAGCGGGCCGCCCAGAATACTGAGCGAGCCTCGCTCAAATTGCTTTGCAATTTGAGCGGGATACCAGGATCGAACTGGCGTCTATTGCTTGGGAAGCAATCGTACTACCACTGTACTAATCCCGCAATAACCACTCCCACCACTTTATGTAATTTGGAGCATTCTCATTTTTAAGATTTTCAAACGAAAAACTGGCCTTGGCACTGTTGTCTGGATAAACAAAAACTACTTCTTCGTCTTGAGCCTTATAATTTAACTTAATTCTGGCCTGACGTTCAATAAATGAAGGGTTGGACATGTAAACGATAAACTTCTCGATAAGATTGTTACTTTTTTCTAAATTACTTATTTTTATTCCAAGCTCTTCGGCTTCCTTATTGACTATATTCTCATGTAGTTTAATCTTAATAAAAGACAGGATGAGCCAGCCGATCACCAAGATCATCCCAACCATAAACCACTTTGACTTAAAAACTATCATAAATGTTTACTGACAAAAAAATATTACGTATCTTCACCATAACCGTCGCCATCATCACCGCCCTCAGCATGGTCGCATTCTTGTTCCTTCCGTTCTTATCTTAATTATACTACTGCGCCACTCTGCTAAAAAGCTATCGGTTACCTCTTCAACATCTTCAAGAAAACATCTTGGGTTAAATTGACTTTGCCCGATTCTTCCATTTTCTTTTTTCCCTTCTTTTGTTTTTCCAACAACTTCTTTTTTCTGGTTACATCTCCACCATACAAATAGCCGGTAACATCTTTGCGCCGAGCCCTGATCGTTTCACGGGCAATGATTTTACCGCCTATTGCCGCTTGAATTGCCACTTGAAACCACTGCGGTGGAACTATTTCCTTCAATTTGGTCACCATTTCTCGGCCTTCATACTGAGCTTTTTCTCTGGGAATAATCCTAGAAAATGGCTCCACCATCTCTTCGGCCAGAAAAATATCAAGCCGAATTAAATCAGCTACTTCCATTCCTGTCAACTCATAACTCATTGAGGCATAGCCAGATGAAACACTTTTTAATTTATCATAAAAGTCAGTCACAATTTCGGCTAAAGGTACTTTATATTTTAATATGACCGTATCTTTGCCCAGATAGCCAGTGGAAATATATGTGTTTCGAAAATGTGAAACCAAATCCATAATACTGCCGAGATGGCTGGCAGGACTTATCAGTTCAAGATTAACAACTGGCTCAGCGATATTTTCAATACGCGACGGATCCGGTAAAAAAGCTGCTGAACGTATTTTTACCTCCTCATTATTCTTTAACTTAACCGAGTACTCAACTGACGGCGTAGATATGATAAGATTAAGACCAAATTCCCTCTTCAAACGTTCAGATATTATTTCGACATGAAGCATACCCAAAAATCCCAACCGGAATCCCCTGCCCAAACCAGCCGATGACTCCGGCTCATATACAAGTGAGGCATCGGTCAACTTTAATTTTCCTAATGCATCTTTTAACTCATCATAATCATCGGCATTCTCTGGGAAAAAACTAGCAAACACCATCGGCCTCGGTTCTTTATATCCCGGGAGGGGCTTAAAGCTTAAAGTCGAAGGACTAAGACCAAAAGCTTTGGTCATTAAGCTTTGGTCATTAAGCTTCATAATCGTGTCTCCAACGCGAATCTGTCCCGGATCTTTAAGGCCCGTAGCAATATATCCTATTTCTCCCGCCGAGATAGAATCAGACACTTTTAATGTCGGGAGAAAATAGCCAACTTCAATAATGTCCGCTTTGGCTCCTGTCACATAGGTCGTTATTTTTTCTTCCCGCTTCAGGGACCCGCTAAAAACCCTCACATAAGCAATCACACCCTTATAGACATCAAAGCTAGAGTCAAAAATAAGACACCTAAGTCGTTTCTCTCCTTCGCAAGGTGGACTTTGTCCGCCATAGCTCGCTTCGGCGAGCGAAGGCAGAGGCACATCCCTTATTACTCTTTCCAGCACACTTTCCACATTAATTCCATTTTTGGCAGAAATTTCTAATATATCTTCTCGCTCTACAGACAAAAGATTAGATAGCTCCTCTTTAATCTGAGCTGTCCGAGCATTGGGCAAATCGATTTTATTTATAACTGGTATGATTTTTAAACCCTGATTTTGGGCGAGGTGCAAATTGGCCAATGTCTGAGCCTGAATACCTTTTGAAGCGTCCACTAACAAAATTGCCCCCTCAACTGCCGCCAAAGAACGTGAAACTTCATATGAAAAATCAACATGGCCCGGAGTATCGATCAGATTCAGAATGTATTCTGAATCTGAAATCTCTAAATTATTTTGAATTTCGATATTTGAGTTTTGAAATTGTTTAGGATTTAGAGATTGGGATTTAGAGATTGGCATGCGATACAGCATTCGAACCGGTTGAAGTTTTATCGTAATTCCCCGCTCTCTTTCAAGCTCCATTTGGTCAAGATATTGCTCCTGCATTTTTCTTTTCTCAATCGTCCCCGTCAATTCTAAAAATCGATCCGCAAGGGTCGATTTACCATGATCGATATGAGCGATAATACAAAAATTCCTAATATTGTTTTTATTATATTGTTCCATCCGGATTAACGCTCTTACATTGGCTCTTACATGGGCTCTTACATGGGCACCATTACAATTGTAATGGTGCCCATGTAAGAATAGCTCTTTAGTCCAACAGCAAACACTCTATATCTTTACGTTCTTTTATGACCTCATAACTAGTTTCTACAAAATTTTGATATTCTCTGCTCGAATTATTAAATTGACTTAAAATTATTTCTTTCTCGCAAAGATCATCTTTTGTATAACCTGTAAAATTAGGGTAGCTGCTCCACATATATTTATTTAAATCGGTTACTAGGCCAGCAACTTTTGGATTTTGATGAATATAAGCCGATAGCCACATAAGATAAGAGTTATCATCAATCAACGCCTGTTTAAATTGATCCTGAAAAACGTGTCCGATTTTCTGATGTTTCTTGTTGAAATATTTCGAATAGCTAGTACACACCCTTAAAATAAGCTTACTAGTTGGTAATTCCCCATTCTGTTTAACCAATAAATGAAAATGGTTAGGCATTAAACAGTAGTTAATTAGAGAAAATGCACCATCTGGCAGTGGCTGTGTCCGAAATTTTTTTGTACTTTGTTTGGGAAATAAATTCTGTCTTAACCTTAAAATAAAAAAATTAAAATCTTCACTGTCGAGAAATATATCATTTTTATTATTGCCGCGATTATAAATATGATAATACTCTCCTGCGCTAAATTGTTTATAGTCTCTTGTCCCCATGCCACCATACTACATGGGCACCATTACAATTGCAATGGTGCCCATGTAAACACATGTAAAACCTATCCGAGTGGTAAAAATTCTTCTTTTTTCTTTCGACACTTGTCACAAAAACCATAATGCTTATCTCCTTCTTTTAAGAGATCGGGCGTGATGCTACCTGGGTTAATCACTGAATTACGAATAAAGCTTTCGGTTAAATGCAGACCTTCGTAAATTCTAGCTACATCATCTATCCCTGCTTTTTCTTTTATTGATAATCCCATAATAACTATTTTCCACCAGAGGCGGATCCGCCTCTGGTGGAAAATTTAACCGTGGCTTCGAAATCTTTTTTTAATATTTCGTCGAAAACATATAAATCTCCTACTTTATTCATAATCGGCATAGTTTCACTAATTTCTACTCCTTTTAATTTTAAAGTAAAATTTTTCCAATCAAGCCCCGGTTGTTTTTGAAAATAAAATTTATATGATTCATCCTGGCTATAGTTAAACGGCACTGAATATTCAAATTGAACTTTCTTAGATTCTCCCGGCTCGATTATCATCCAGAAACCAAGGCCGTTCTTCCCAGATTCGTTAAATCTATCAACCCGAGAAGATCCTCCCTCCAAATTTGGTAAATTGTCAGAAGAAAAATTTGATTCAAAAATTGTCAGATCTCTATCTTTTACAAAGTCGCCCTGAAGGGAATAATTAATAAGTGGCTTAAAATTAGTTGTATCATTGCCGGAAATACTTAGAAATTCTCCGTTTTGAGGAATCAATATTCTTACGTACGCTGGATTCTGGCGGTTATAAAATCCATGCTCGTGATCGCCGCCTTTGTGGTTTCTGGTTAAAGTAACCCGATGCCTTACAATATTATCCTCAAAACTTGTGTCAATTTTAATAGAAGAATCAGTTACTGCATCTGTCTTTGAACCCTTAATATTAGATAGGTTAACCATTAAATAATCGCCGGCTGTCTCTTTTATTTCTCCGCCAAATCCCTCACTAATAGTGAAGTTTTCCAACTCATTGTTGCTAAAATATAGCAAAATATCCTTCTCCTCGAGACCGACCATCAGGATATCAAATATCTTCATCCATTTTTCGGAATCGGCAGAATATAATTTTTCAAGAAAACGAGGGCCAAAATCAACCACCACTTGTTTGGGCTGAATCCGATTATCACCATACTCGACTTCTTCCTGAATACTTTCTAGAAAGTTATCGGCTGTTAAATTTAAGCCATACTCCGGCATCTCAATCGGTCCAACTACAGCTAATATCTTAGAGATAATGTCAGGATTAAGAACAATCACTCCATCAACTTTGTACCCTGCTTCCTCGACAAAAAACGACATTGCTTTTTGAGCTGAAGTCGGAAAATCCGCAAACCAAACCGAATCTCGCATACCCCAAGTCGGAGTAATGTGTTGAAGTTGCTTCGGCGGGATTATATTTTTTTTAAGCTGGCCATCGAGATTATAGACATCATTAACAAAAAAATCGGCCAATCCCCCGCTAGAAAAAGATATCACTCCATAGGTGCCGGGAAAACCGCCAGTCGGTCTTAACTCGCTTGAATTTTCAAAAAGTAGTAAATACTTTTTGGGCTCATCTATTCCGATAATCCCCTCAAGAAAATTAGTATACTGAATGGCGTGATCAAGATATTCTTCAAAAAGTGATATCTTGTCCTTAAAGTCATTGAACTTCTGCCTTTTATTTTCCGGCAATATTGACCCGTCAATATCAGATATCAAGGCCTTGGCTTTTTGAAGATTTTTACCAGACAATAAAAGGGCATCTCTTATTCTACTAATCAACTTGAGAGGTTTAATACTGTTCTGATCGCCTGGATTCAAAATTAAACCGGTCTGGGAAAGTGAATCTACCGCTTCAGCCATTGCCTGTCCCGATTGAGCAATAAGTTTACCGGCTTCAACTAAATTTTTTGCCGCTACTATTTTGTCCGTACTGCCCGCGGTGAGTTTGTCGAATCCAGGTAATTCAGAAAAAATACCAGCCAAACCAGCACCACTAAAACTCATTGTTTGACTGATCTTAGAAAAATCTTGATAAGACTTACCAAAACTATCCGCCGCTTTTGAAAAATTAAAATTTTTGAAACTCTCCCCCGCTTCTTCGAGACCATTAAAGGCTAAGCTGCCATCTTTAAGCAGTTCATTCTTCAAAGTAAAACTAGAAATAGAAACTCCAACCACGATAAAACCAATAAACCAAAGTCTGATTCGGCGTTTTTTAATTGGACTAGCAAAGTTAAGAGGTTGAGCTGTTTTTATTATGGGCTCGTTTTTATAGAAAGATACGATTTCTTCTTCAATAATTCTAGCCTTGGCTTCATTATTTGATATAACCGGTATTAATACAGTTGGTCTTGATTTGGATTTTATGACAAAACTACTTGATGATAATTGATAACTTGATACCGCCCTCACTACTCTTGGTGAAATCGGCTCTCTTATTTTTTCAATTGCCTGCTTGATCTCTCGATCATATCTTACATTTTGTGTTTGATATTTATTTAAGATCGGTTTGGGTCTTGGTTTAGATATCTTCGACGAAGAAACGAGTTGAATCCCAATATCGTTAAAATCAGCTAGCTCTCTGCTATTTAAAGTCACTTCAACATCCCGCCTTGCTTCAACGTCCAAATCCTCTTCTAGAATTTTAGTTACTAAATCTTCCACCCCAAATTCTTCTCGTTTTACTGCCGGAATTATATCTAACATCGGTTTTTTATTTTTAAGCATATGTTTCAAGTTTTGCGTAGATTTTACATCTGGTACATCTGGTTTACATGGGCACCATTACAATTGTAATGGTGCCCATGTAAACCAGATGAACACCCTTAAACGCTAGTGGTACTTGACTCCCGTTTCCTCAATCGTCCCCGTATTTAACAGTTTGTTTGATACTGGATCATATAATATCGCTTTGCCCATCCCTTCAAATAATAACAACTTATCTCCCTCTTTGGCATCTTTAAAAAATGGGTTATCCTTAAGCGGCTTATAATCAACAATGGTTGCAACGAATGGTCTCTCATCGGGTAGGATTATTAGTTCCGCCACTTTTGCCAACAATTTATCGTTCAAGACAACTTCTTCGGGTTTCTTTATTCTCAGTCCCTGCTCATTGCCACTCCCCAAGATAACCAAAAGAATAAATATGATGACCGCTCCGACGCTAGCTAGTTTTAAAATTTTTATTCTTGAATAGGATTTGAAATCAAACCTAAGCCCCCAACTTGGTCTTGCTTGTTTACCGGTTGGCACAATCACTTTCTCCAGTATTTTTTCAAAATCATTATTCATATTTTGATCTTTTTATCATAAACTCAATATCTTCATTGGCGTTTATTGATTTTATAGAAATATCTCCATGGTTTTTTTGCCATACTCTAAATATTTCATCAGCAAAACCTTGGCCAATTGAAGTTATGTTTTCGAAATCAAGAGTTATTTTTTTAAATTTATCTAAACCGTAAAGAATTCTTTTAGCCTGTGAACGAGAAATGAATATATGGCCCTTGCCTTCTTGATACAGTTTAACCTTAATTTCAGTAGAGCCAAATTCAAATAACTCTTCAGTATATTGAGCAAACACATCTCGCAATTCTTTTTTTGAATTGATAGCTATACTGAACATAACCCTTGTCCCAAAAACAGGCTTTATAGTTACCATCGTAAAGTCGTCTATTATATTATTAAAAAATAACTTCTTCACAGAACTTCTAATGGAAAAGGTATCGCCAATCCGACGAGTAAAGAAAATCCCCTCTCCGCTATGAGTTTCGGGATCGGTAGTTTGTTTTCCTTTTAATAAGTCCTGAATGGCTTCCTCAATGCTTGATAAGTGGCGCGCGTGAATAATTTTTTCAAAAATTCCCACCCCCCAATCAACAACTTCAAATATTACGCTTCCGTCTTTCCTCTTCATGGTCACTTTTATTTTAGGAGATCCGGAATGTTCGATAGCGTTATTAAGCATTTCTGTAAATGCATACTCCAATATGTGCGCTGCGCCATCCCCGACTCCATCAAAAATACCAGTTTCAGATTTTATCAAATTAAAAACCTGGTCTTCTTGAAGATTTTTGTTCTTAAAAATTCTGCTAAAACTAAGAAGATTTTTTTTTGCTTTTTTTATTAATTTACCAGTAGCAAGAACATAGCGCGACCTATTGGCATGACCGACTTTTACCAACTTGCCACTTTCTACAAATTCCTTAAAAAAACGAAAAACATAAGCACGCGAAAAACCCGTTGCTCTAACTACTTCGGCAACTGTTATTTCTCCCTGTTCTTCTGCCTTGTTTAGTATAAATTTAGGTATATCCATGTTTATTGTTGACAACTTTCATTATATTCTAATTATTGAAAGTTGTCAACAAGGTTATACTTATTCTAGGAGCGAAGCTCCTAGAATAGCTAAATCCGTTTCTATCTTAACTTTCTCAAACCAATCCTCGATAAATCCTTGATATTTATTTGTAGGAACTAAGTCCTTGATCAGATTATCTTCGGTAATTAAATTGGATATCATTTGATCAATTTCCCCCAAGTAAGCTCTGTAACTAGACCACCTATAATCATGCAAAAATTTTCTTGTAGCTTTTAAGTTTTTAACACCTTCTTCTTTCCACTTGGGCTCTGATAATTCCAAGGGATTCAAATGTATATATCTTGATAGATGCGTGAGTTGTTCATCACTTTCTACTTCAACCGCTTTAAAGGGTCCTTGAAATAAAATACCACTACGCTCATACTTCAGATTGATATAATTTGTATAACTCGTACCTAACTTATGCATAAACTTGCTTATCCCATCGCTTTTATTCTGTTTCAATAAAAAATGAAAATGATTCGGCATTAGTGCAAAACATAAAACATCTACCAACTTGTCTGCTTCTAGGAGCGAAGCTCCTAGATTATCTTTTAAACGGACAGAAATAAAATTAGCATTGGCGTCATTAAAAACTCTTGATGCCCAGAGGAATTTATTTCTATCTCTGTCCGAAAAAAAGATATTGGCCTTATTGGCCCCTCTATTAAAAATGTGATAATATTGATTGTTTTCGAATTTAATTTTCCTCATGGTTTTATTGTAGCAGATATATTCGCTTTATTCTAGGAGCTTCGCTCCTAGAATAAAGCTCCTAGAATAAAGCGAGAATAACATGCTAATTCCGTTTCTGTAATCCGCCCACCATATAGAATAGGCTCGGTTTGGATTGGTTGGTGTATTCGGTTTTGATCCAGTCAGCGGAGCGGGCGGTGGCGGAGATACG
>Ga0209541_10004621_pt1 | contig 24346 bp, 23 predicted proteins | sample RifCSPlowO2_01_FD_184027 | JGI IMG/M metagenome (GOLD analysis project Ga0209541, IMG submission 184027) | Groundwater microbial communities from Rifle, Colorado - Rifle CSP2_plank lowO2_0.1 (SPAdes) (version 2) | ecosystem: Environmental > Aquatic > Deep subsurface > Groundwater | place... | reverse complement strand
TTTTGTATTGTTTTAATGCCCATCCTAGCCTTCTTTTATTCTTGAGTTTTACCATGAACTCAAGCTTTTGGCTTGAGGGGAAATTTTTATGGGAAAAGACACACCATGTAAAAAACAACAAAATATAAAAACTTCTTTTTAAATAGCCATAGATAATGCATACAGCAGCTTTTGAGCGCATAAAAAGAGAGTACGACAGCTTCTACAGGGAGCTATTGAAGCAGGGAAAGCTTCCTTTAAGGTCAACAGGCAAAGGCTTTTGGGGCCATATTCCGGCTGAAGACATTTACAATGCATTTAAGGAGCTGAATCTGCAGAATCATGAAACGTTTATTGACATGGGCAGCGGAGACGGAAAAGTTGTCCTTATAGCTTCCATGTTCTGCAAAAGGGCAGTTGGAATTGAGATAGACGATGATTTGTTTAAAAAATCCCTGGAGATGCAGAAAAATCTTGGAATAACTAATGCTATATTCTTCAATGATGATATGTATGACCATAATGTTGCAGGCTTCGATGCGGTGTTTATATATCCTGACGAGCCCATGCACCGAAACTTGGAAAAAAAGCTTCTTAATGAGCTTACCGGAAAGCTGATACATTGCGGGCACCATTTTCACCCGGAAAACCTCAGGAAGCAGCGCGACATAACCGTGAACGGAAATTTAATCACGGTTTATACTAAATAAGCAGCTAAGTGAAAATCATAAAGCCTGCATCTTCCAGAATATTATCGCCAATCTTTATCTTATTCCTGGTTATTATCTCAATTTTTTTATTTTGGATTAATTCATTGAAGAGCTTATTCTTTATTGTTGCCATTACCCCGTTATATTCAAGAAAATTTCCTGTCAATCTAAAATTTTTGAAGACAAAAATTCCATTGGATTCTGTATACAAAACCGGGCTTTTAAGCATATCCTCGAACTGGTTTGCCAATTCCTGGGAATGCCTGCTTAGTACATTTAGGTTTTCCCTGGCTATTTTTATTGATTGGCTGCAATTGAAATCATGGGGAAAATGGCTCAATAATGCAACGTCAAAATACCTTATAGCATAATTTGTGTAGAAAGGAAACTTATATCCTTGTGAATTTTTTAATGCTGGCAATATATAATCATTTTGCAGCTTTTCCTGCTCTCCTTTGTTGGAAACAAAAAATTCAACACAACATTCAGGGTAGCCAAGAATTTCACCAATTGCCCCGTCATCATTTTTGTTTTCCAATAGCTTCAGGAATTTTGCTTTGCTTTTGTCCTTTGAGATGTATAGGTGGTATAATCCATAGCCTCGATAGCTAATTGGCACCCGTATTGCTGAATTGGCATATCCGCCCTTCCCCTTATCAGCGGTTTTTATTATTTTAAAATCTGACATCTCCAGAGATAGCTTTTCCCCATCACAAAATTGTTTAATTCTCTCAATTTCTGCTTCGTTGGCATCAAGCCTTACCGCCTTTTTAATTCCATTAAGAAGGTAGAGTATTTCCAGGCTTCTTGTGCGGTTGGAGAAGATTTTTAATAATTTGTCTATCATTTTATATAAATTATTGCTTGGGCATACGTGAAAAATTTTCCAAGATATAAATTATATGGAACTTTTCCTTTATCATTCGAAAATAGTCATAAATGTTTATAAATTTAGTTAGGGACACTAAGTATAGATGAGATTTGACATTCCGAGGAAAGAACATCCCAACATAGAGAAGTATGAAAGGCATATTGTTGATGCTGCGCATCGCTTTGCAAACGAGATCTACAAAGAGATGGGAGCCCTTATAAGGGCCGTTGTTCTCTTTGGCTCTACCGCAAGAAAAGCCGCAACCACAAAAAGCGATATTGATGTTCTGGTCATTATTGATGATCTGACAATAAGCTTAAGCCCGGAGGTTGTAGAGGCTTACAGGGTCATAGTCAATAAGTCAATAGTAAAAGTCTCTACAAATCTGCACATAACAACATTAAGGTTTACTTCATTCTGGGAGTATATAAGGAATGGCGATCCAATAGGCATTAACATTTTAAGGGACGGTGTCGCTTTGATAGACTCCGGATTTTTTGAGCCTCTTCAGGCATTGTTAAAAAGAGGGCGCATAAGGCCAACTTCAGAGAGCATCTGGACTTATTATATCAGGGCCCCAAATACGCTGCACAACAGCAAATGGCACCTTCTCCAGGCTACATTGGACTTATACTGGGCCGTAATAGATGCTGCGCATGCCGCTCTTATGAAGCATGGCGAGATACCCCCGACACCAGAACATGTTGCTGACCTGTTGGAGCAAAAGCTGGTTAAGAAAAAGCTACTTGAGCAGAAGCATGTTACAACAATGAGGCATTTCTACAAGCTTATGAAAATGATAACTCACCGCGAAGTCAAAGAGATAAAAGGAAAGGAATATGATGAATATTACAGGCATGCAGAGGAATTTGTGACAAGGATGAGAGAGTTTATTGAGTGATTAAGCTTCTATCTTGCGCCATCTCAGAGAGAATTAATGTCTATTTGTATTAAAACAAAAGTATTATATACCAGTTTTTGAAAAAATAAACAAGAGGTCCAAAATCGCAGAAACAAAAAACAAAACTAATTACAGAATTCTTGGAATAGTTGCAATTGTCGCTGTTGTGGGGCTTATTGTTTTGTTTAAGGATAATGTTCAAAATGACAAATCACTAACCGGCTACGCTTCATTTTTCTCAAAGCCTGACTGTTTTACTACAAAAGAACGCTCCTGTTATAACACGCTCGATGAGAGGAGCGGCTTTGTGCGCCTAACTAAAAATGAAGGAGAAAAAGCTTTCCAAAACTGCATGAAGAAAGACAGGGGTGGTATTTGGTATTCTTATCCTACCTATAACTGTTTGAACAAAGGCTACTATGAGTCAGCACATCACTGTGAGACTGTAAAACGCGTTGCTGGCGGAGCAGAGGTCCATGAAAGTTATGTAATAAATTTTACTGGAATATGCATGGGCAGCCTTGATGATATCACATCAGCTTCTGATGGTGGCATCCAGTCATCAAAAACTCAAACACCGATCCATGTGTTAACTCCTAACGGCGGCGAGAGTTTTACCATAGGCCGAGATGGAAATTTGCCTAATCTTATTATTTGGGAAGGAAATAAGCCAGCTAAAGCGGCGCTTGTAACTGCAGATGCGACAAACAATAATGGCCTTACAAATTCTATTGTTGGATGGATTGCTACCTATGAATATCCGTACATGAATGTTATTGATTGGGATGCGCAGTATACCTATGATGACACCTTTACAACACTTAAACCTGTCAATCCTGGGGAATATAAGATTCTTGTTGTCGAAGCGGATGAAAGGGGAAGGTCAATGCTTTTGGATGATAAGGCAAAAAAACTTGGAAGTTTTGATATAAGTGATCAAGCATTTAGTATACTGCCACATAGGGAGCTAACGGTTGTATATCCCAATGGCGGAGAAAGATTCAATTACGGAGATACTATTAACATTACATTTAATGCAGTACGACTTGATAATAATTTAGTGACTGTTCGAGTCATCAAAAGAACAGGTGGAATAGTATACCTTAAACCAGTTTCTGCTGATACTGGAACGTATAGCGCGCAGTGGACTATTCCATCTGGACCATTCACCCTCCCATCTGAATCAAGCAATGACTATTACATACAAGTTTATACTAGCATATCAAGCATGCCTCTGTCTCAAGTGAGGTATAATATGGGTGATGAGAGCAGAGACTTCAGCATTGTGGCTTCATAGTTACCCTTGTCATAAAATACAGGACAATGCCTTTATTCCATGTATCAGAAAGCGACAAGCAAGATGTCAAAATTAATTTTTCAGATGCTAAAGTTTAATTGAGTTAAATATTTAAAGCCCATATAGGGTAAAACAGTAAATTATCCGAAAGTTATTTATATACCTAATTGAATGAATAAGATTTTAGTTTAATAAAGAAGAGCGAAGAAATGGGAAAAGTACTTAAAACAAAATTGAATTTTGTTCTAATATTTGCCATTATAGGGATTTTTCTTGTAAGCGGCTGTACATCAGGAACTCAACAGCCTACTCAATCATCACCAGCTGGAAAGTCAGCAAGTACACGAGAGGTAGAGCTTGAAGTATGCGCTGGCATGCCTCGAATTGGAAATGCACCGTTTGAAGCATACTGTTTAATGGGGCTTGCTGCAAAGTACAAAGATGTTTCATTGTGCAGTAAGTTTAGCTCAGATTTAATACAGGGTTGCTATGCAATTGTTGCAGTAGTATCAAAAGATGTTACAATTTGTGATCAGGCTGGCTCTTATAAAGATGCATGTTATGCCGAATATGCAACGGAGACTAAAGATACTACTGTGTGCGACAAGATTACAGATGTGTACCAAAAGGACAATTGCTATTCAAACGCTGCAAATATTCTAGCTGATGCTTCTTTCTGTGAAAAAATTAGAGTAGTAACGTCAAAGGATGGTTGTTATTTCGGCATTGCCATGCGTTTGCAAGATAAGACATATTGTGACAAAATTAGTGGCGTCCAAAAAGAAGATTGTCTTAGGAACTTTCAATAGGTGGCACCTTAGAACGCCTGAAATATAAAATGTCAAAAAAAAATTAATAACAAAGAAATAAAAAAAACAATCACAGCAGAGTTGTGGGGTTTTTTAAGTTTGTTTCGGGGTTTATTAATCACAGCAAAGCTATGGGCGGGGTTTGTACCCAAAGCAAACAATCAAAAGTAACAGGATATAATAAAATTTACTCGACTAAATAAGAAAAAGATGAAACGAGGGTTTATACCAATTTTGTTATCATTAACAATTACAATTATTCTTTTAAGTAGTTGTGCATCCAAAGAATCACAAAAATCTATGTTGCCTCAAACTCAAGAGCAAAAAACGGAAGCAAAAAGTGCTTCAGACACTAAACAACTTCTTGGCTGGTGGGAAGAAACCGACTCGTGGTCATTAAATTTTCAAACCAGACAGCTTGAGAAAAACCCTTCAGTTCTGCCTTTTTACAGGGAATTTACTGAAAATTACATGTGCCAGATTTATGACTCAAAGTACCATTGCACTAGGAATGTGCCGTACACAATTGATGGCAATAAGATAATTTATGGAAGTGTTAGCGGCTATTATGAAGAATGGGAGATTATAGACGGAAAACTTGAGCTTACAAAGTTCCAAGGCTCTGGCTCAAAAGCTGTAGCTGGAAGCAAATCACTTCACCAAAGAGTGTCAAAGCCTACATCGCCAAATCAAAAAATAGGGGAGTAGATTAAAAAGATGAAATCTATAATAATTCTCCTGCCTTTTTTATTGATTTCTATTTTTTCCTGCTCAAGGGCGCCAGAATCAGTTGAGGATGAATTAAGCCCGATATTATCAGATGCTAGTAGCATGCTGCCAACAAGAGAACAAATACCCAATGAATGGGTAGCGCAGCCGCGTGATGAAAGGTCAAATAGCACAGTAAATTACGTCAGGCTAAGCCAATCAAAACCAAATGAACCATTAAGAAGCACTAATTTAATATTCAATATAAATAAGTTTTCTACGATAGAGGAGGCAAATAGGTATTATTTAGAAGAAAGCACAAGACTAAAAAATAGTGCGGATTTTTCTAAAGAATTTCCTTTGTCTGTCAAAAATTCAGTCTGTTTTGGCTATGAAAGATTGCCTACCACAAACACAGAAACAAACCAAGTCGTGTATCTTGGCATTGGTATTTGCATAAAGAAAAATATTGCGTTCATAACTCGAGCAATAAGCTCAGAAACAGAAGATGTTGATGGTATTATCAATAAGTTTATTAAAATTATGGCTAAAAACATCAAGTAATATGCGAAATAACATGCAAAAATATAAGCAAAGCCTTTATTTTTTGATTTTTGTAGTTGTCTTTATAGCTGCCTGCTCAAAAGCTCCGGAAGGCGGCATTTCAGTCGATATAAAAAATGCAGAATACAAGGAAGGAAGCGTTCTTCTGACGATCCAGGCAAATCAGGCCGCAAAAGACTCCAGAATAGACATCGTCGGAAGCAAAGGCAAAATTTTATGCTCGCAGTACAAAGATTTGGCATCAGGCGCCAATCAGCTGGAGGTTGCAGGCTGCAAAGCAGAAAAAGAGGTAAAAATTTCAGTAAGCCCGCCCGGGCAGCCAGTTATAATAGAGGATTTTGAGTTCGAACTTCCAATGCCAAGCGCAAAAATAGAAAGTGTCAGATACGAGCTAAATAACCTGGTTTTGACTTTTGATGCAAATTTGAAGATAGATAATGCCCGGATTGAGGTAGCTTCTGCGGGGAATGTTCTTTGCACCAAGTATGCAAATTTGAACCAGGGGGAAAATGAGCTTAAATTTGCGGATTGCGGCAATGAAGCAAGCATTACAGTTTCGTTGACTCCTCCCGGGGGGCCTTTAACCGTTAAGGATTTTAAGATGGATCTGCCCATGGTAAAAGTTCAAAACGCTTTTTATGACTCAGGCACGCTTGTCTTGGCACTTGATGCAAATGCAGAAACTAAGAATACCAGGGTCGATATAATAAAAGACGGCAATGTCTTGTGCACAAAATATTTCGATTTAACCCAAGGGAAAAATGAGAAAGAAGTAGATGATTGCGGCATTGAGGAAAAGCTTACAATTTCCATAACCCCTGAGCTCGGATTACTATCAGCAAAAGAATTTGCGTTAAATCCTCCCTTATTAAAACTGCAGAAAGGCTTTAGGTATGACTATACCTTTGTAAGTTCAACAGGAGCTGTGCCTAAAGATATTTCTATTTATGTTACTGAAGAAACGCCTGAAACATGGGAAGGGATTAGCGGCATAAAATTATCAAATTCTGATGCAGATTTAATCCGCTTCAGAATAAATAAAAATGACTTAGGATTTAGAGTTACAAGCTCCCTCAAGGAAGATGAAATATTGTCAAAAAATCTGGAATTTAAAGACCCATTTCAAGCCTCAATCAGGGATAATGATGGCATACTTATTCCGTTCTGGTTTATCCTCATGAAACAGCAGGGGCTTAATTTGGATGACTTATTTGTCAAAAAGTTTACAGCAGACATTTCTGGATCTTCAGATGTGGGATTTAGGCTAAAGAATACATTAGTCAAGGGTGATTTTTTAGTTCATGAGGTAACAACGACCTCCGGGAGCGGAGAAGTAAAATTATATTCATCAACTGCAAAGCCTTACTTGATGATGGATATAGCTGCTGGAAATGGAGGCGCCTTAATTTTCAAAGGGCTGCAGAAAAGAGATTTCAGCTTAAGCGATTATGCCGGATATTATTTTTATGGTGATGCAGCAAGAACGCCTGTATTAAGGCAAGTTCCAGTACCTGTCGAACAGCCAGTAGCAGAAGAAACTCCAATTGAACAGCAGCCTGTGCCGGAAGTCCAATAATCCTAAAATCAAAACCCAGAAAGGAGTTGACGCATAAAAGGCATTTCAGCAATTACTTCTTTGCTAACCTAACTATTTGGAGATTAAACCCTAAAAGATATTAAAATGTTCCAAAGTAAAAATATCTTCTATTTTTCCCAGCAAGATTGTTAACATATTGAGCATACCTTTTGACATTTTTATTTCTTTGCACAATGGTCAGGATAGTTCCAATTGAAAAAAGCTTGTTATGCTGTCCTGTTTCATCAACATAAACGACAAAGCCTTTTGCATCTTCATTCCAAAGGTCTGTAAAATCAATAATGAGGTCAAAACCCGGCTTTTCAATTTTCTTGTCGCGCAGCATAGTATAGTCTTTCCAGCCAAAACTCCAAAGGTTTCCATTGACTTTTCTTATTTTTTTTCCGGTTATTTTAAAAACGAAATCCTTGAATTTTTTAGAGTCGAGGAATTTATCGAGAATTTTTGGAGTTTTTGCTTCTGAATACCTATACTTCATCGGTTCATTTAACTGGCTATACTTGGCATTTATGGCTTCTTTTCTTAAGGCTGCATAGAAGGCAACATCAAGGAATTTTGCAAGCTTGATGTTAGGCAAAAGCTTATTTGCGTGGAATATTTTTTTGATTTTAGAGGCATGGCCCGGATTAAGGTAGATCTTATTTATCATAGAACCAGCCCCCTAATGCTATTCTTTGTTTGTCATTTACAACTTCTTCTATCTTATGATATGATATTTTTGAAACTTCAAAAAGCACAAATTTGTTAAATCTTGGAGTTATCCGTTTGAATGACTTGAAGATTTTATCAAAAAGCCTGAGGGATCCTCCATCCTCTATTTCTAGGTTTGACAAATACAGCAAAAAAGCTATTTTTCTCCCTTCCAGCTGGTCATCATGGCACAGCAAAAAATCGGTGTTCTTATACAAAGTTCCAGATAAATCTACTGTGTCTTCTTTGAGCTTAAATCCTGTTAAAGATTCCATAAACGAAAGAAATCTCTTTGAGCGCAGGAAATCTCTGAACGCCCTTAATGCCTCTTCCTTTGAAGCTGCAATGTCTTCAGTTTGGGAGAATTGGAATAAATCGCTTTCCTTCATGTAAAATTTTTCTTTTGTTAATGCAGCTAAAAGTTTTCTTGCCTGCAAATCTTTTAAAAAGCCATTTAATTCAAGGTAAGGGTATGGCTGGTTTCCTGAGAATTTTTTTCTTAATGAGCTTATTTTGATATGTTTAAGATAAATATTATTAAGCCATTTGCTTAAGCCATTAACTGAAGTAGGTTTATTCATGCAACCTAATGAGTATTCTATAAAATTTTAAATATATTGGCATTTTTTGGCCGTTATAAAAGCCAAGAAGGAAGAATTTTAAGCAAAAATGCAGGAATAAGAAAGGAGATATATCCTGAAATAAAAAAGCCCAAAAAACATGCAGTAATAGATAATTGGCAGAGAAGATTACAATAGGTTTTTATAAAGAAAGGCATTTTATTGTTTTAAATCAAGATTGGTATGATAATGATGGTTGGATGCAATGAACGATAATTTTGGAGCTATAAAAGCGCGTCAGGGTTCAGATAGGCTATACTCCGTATTGATGGCAATGGCATTTAATCCCGCTAAAGGGAGAGAGATGCAGCTCGCGCATATATATGACAAACCTGATACGAGATTCCCATTGGCAGAGTTCTCAAGAGAGCATGAAAGGTCTGAAAATAATAACAGCCCGGCAAAAGTTTACAAGATATCAAAACACCCCAGATTTAAAGCCCATAATCAAAATCCCGGAGAAAAAAGTAAAGGAGATAAGCCATATGACCCATATGAGCCCGGCTATGGGGGAAAATATATTGGAGACAATATAGCGGCACTCTATGACCAAAAAAGTAAAAAAGAAGATGCTAAAAGCCTTTATTCAGTTAAGACGCCTGAACAAAAATCAAAAAGAGTTTTAACCGAATACTTTAGAGGAGGATATAATGCCGAGCATGCAAATGATAATGAAAAAACTGAAGGGTTGTATCAGCGCTCAGTTAGGATGCTTTCTCAAATCTACAATGCAGTTCTAAACAAAACAGGGAAATATTTTGCTAATGCTGCTTACAATCAAAAATCTCCAGCAGTAGCAGAAAATCAGGATTATGGCCAATTTGGCAATGGCTATCTGATGAGCTTATCAGGAAGCTACCTAAAAGGAATCAGTTATTCTGGCGCAACAGTATTTAGAATGCCTGCTAATGATAATTATGGGCTGGAGCAAAGAGCAAATGTCAAAACTCATTCTGAATTCAGCAGGCTAGAGAGATTAGTTGCTTAAGAAGATTAGATAGGTTATAGTTTCTTAATATTTGTTTATATCATTTATTCCGCTTTTTTGGCGCATAAGCCTTAACAACAAAATAAGCTAGCCCACCTATTACAATTAAATTACCCAAAACTAATGCAAACCAGAATCCGGGCCTGTTTGTTAAAGGAATTTCTGTTGTTGTTTGGGGCTTTAGCAATGGGATTTGGCTGCTCACACTGGACTCTTCCTGATTCTGCTTAACAACTTCAACAGGCTTTTCCGTTTCAGCGCTTTCTTCTGATGTTTCTTCAGAAACTTCCTCCTCTTTGGTTGGCTTTTCCGCAATATTATCAGAGCAGGCTTCAACAGCTAAATCTGCTGTTCTTGTCTCCCAAACAGCATCTTCCTCTATGTATGATTTGACTGTTATTGGGTAAATCCCGGGTTTTGTGCCTCTCTGGACATCGATTGATAATATCTTTGTGAATTCGTTGTCACCGTCAAAAGGATCCTCAGAAAGCTCAATATTACGCTGCATATAGTTTATGCCGAGGCCGGAGCTTGCAATTTCCAGTCCGGCACCTTTTTCTGCCCTTATTCCGAGATTTTTTATTGTTGCCGTTAATGATGCTGTGCCTGAACACCCAATGTTTACAGGCGATAAAGATGCCTGGGTTACTATGACATTACGAGGCTCCTTTTTGATAGTAAGCTCCAAATTCATTTTGTCTGTATGGACATTTTTATTTGTATCTTCACCTTCAACCTCTATCACCAGGTCATATCTGCCTTCAACAACTGAGATAGGTATTTTGACGTAAACATCAGCTTCATTGCTTTGCCCAGAATCAACATCAAATTCACTGGATTCCTCTTCAATATCCTCATCATCATCAATGCTCTCTATAGTAACTTTAACTTTGACTTCTTCTATGTCAATATTATCGCTATCTTCAAACGTGTTCTCTATGTTGAGATTAAATTTCAGCTCTGAGCCGGGGCCTGCGTCCTCTTCGTCAAAATCAAGCTTTTTTCCATCTGCTACATCAAGGTGGCTTGCGCTTGCCGAGCTTAGTGCCCCGCCAGCCCTGCGTATTGGCCTTGTGGTGAGGAAAACGTCAAGATCCTCTATAATCAATCCTCCAACGACGTCAGCTCTTATGCTAAACAGGGTTTTATTTAACTCAGTGGAAGAAAGGCTTACAGATCCGAAAGTCACGTTGCCTGTTGATGTGACCGCAGGTATATTCAGGCTGAAGTTTATATTCTCACTTGCGCCATTTGAAAGGTTAAAATTAGTGCTGTTTGGAGTAAAAATAAAGTTACTGCTGCTGAATGCAAACTGTGCGGAAGTCAAGGTGACGTTGCCGTTATTGGTCAAAGTAAACGAACTCCCGGCTGTAGTGCCTAGGGCAACATTGCCTAAGTTTATATCAGCAATACTGCTTACGCTTGCTGCAGCGCTCACACTGATAGAATGCAATATAAGCATTGATACAACCAAAAATAAAAGCTTTTTCATTTTAACATAACCAATATGAGCAACAATTTTTTGTTATAATTAAACTGTCGTATCATAAATTCACCATTATTAGACTCATAAAACAACAGTCAGGTAATGGAATAATGTTATGAACTGATATTATTGAAGAGTAGTTAATCTATATTTAAATATTATGGTTTTTTATCAGAATTGGCTATAATTGGCTGTATAATGCATAAGAAAGGGCTATTGTTTACTGTTCAACTCATTGGCAAGATCTGCCTTGTCCTCTTCAGTCAAGCTATCTTCTATATCCTGCTGCTCATTTTCGCCTTTTGCCTGTTCGGGTTCTGAATCTTTGTATTCATTTATTTGCTCATCTTCTGCGCCTTCCGCTGATTTTTCCTCAATTAATTCATCAATCTGTTCATTTACCCCAGATATTTCCTGCCTTATTTCATCACTCTTCTCGGGATTATTCCCGGCTTCAGTTATATTCTCTCTAATCTTGCTTATCTCCTCATTGATGCGCCCTATTTTTTCCTTTTCCTGCTCCGCAATCTGTTCTTCTGTAACCCCAATTTCCCCCATAAGCTCGTTCAAAGAAACGCTTTCCTTGGTTATGTCATAGTCTGGCTTGGAAAATTTCTCTGTTTTCTGCTCAGGAGAGAAATCATCAAATATTCTTTCATCGGGGCTTTGCTCTTTATTTGCTTCATCCGGAGTCTGAGCGATTTTTTGCTCTTGGTAGTAACCTTCCTGCTTATCCGGACTTTTCTGGCTTCCGATATTAAGAATACTCTTTGCCTTCTCCATGGCTTCATATGTAGAAACAGCTAATCCCTGCTTCTTGAGTGTATCTGCAAGCTTTTTTACCTCATCATCTCCCATTTTAGCTTATTTGGGGATAATTTTATTTAAATTTAACGAAAATTTAGCCCAGTAGAAATCCTGCAAAGGCATGCCAATGTGTTAAGATGAATATCATCCGATATACATGTCGCTAAAGAATAAGGATAGAATTTTCACTTTATGCTTCTAGAACAATAGTCTGTAAAGGGCAGGCGCTATCTCACTCTTATGCACCGTAAAATCCGGCTGATAAATTTGCGGGCTTGCATTTTGAAAGCTTAAAGGCTTCACACCCTCCACCTTGATGGCTAAAGTTCCGGCACTTTTAGCTGCTGTAATATCTACATTTTGGTCTCCAATCATTATGCATTCTTCCGGGCTGCAGCCATATTCTATCAATGCCCTAGTAACCATATACGGCTGCGGCTTCGAAGTATACTCTTTTGCAATGCGCATTACCTTTTCAAATCTTGAAAGCTTAGAATCTAAACCAGAAAGATAAGGATGATTTTCATTCTCTAATATTCTCTCTGCTTCTTGATATGAAACAAAAATCAGTTCGGGTGTTATCAATTTGTCTAAACTCATATGCGCGATTTTCGCGCGCTGGATAGGTGTAGGCCCATTTGTGACCAGACCTTTAGCGGGTATTGCTTCTAACAGTTCCATCATGCCAGGATAAGGATTCCACAAAGGGCACAACTGTTCGATGATGTTGTCAAGCGGCATGCCCTCGTTGTAGTGCTGTTCAAAGGCAAACTGCTTTATTGTTATATTAGATTCGGAGGATGGCTGCTGGTCATATATGACCCCGTCAAGATCAAACAAAACAAGCTTGTATCTCATAGGCATTTCTGAATATGAGATGTTAATAAAAGTTTAGTTTACAGAACCTGATAAGGATAGGTTATAGGCATTTTAATAAAAAACCCAATCACAGCAGAGCTGTGGGGTTTTTTAAGTTTTTTTTGGGTTTATTAATCGCAGCAAAGCTGCGGGGTTTGTACCCAAAACAAACAAACAATTTATTCAAACACATCGATCTTTTTTCACGCATATTTTTTACAGAATTTGAGACAAAATCCATTTGCTCATAGGGTTTTGCCGAGCAGCAATAATTGTGCCGAAGGAATAGATTTATTTATTAACTTTGGGCAGCTTAACATGATAGGTTTTATATACCAAGCTAGCATAGGTTGTATTTTGTGTCAAGCAAAGAGCAATTCAAAACAAAACATGGAGTATTTGATGATTTTACAAACAGGACAATATTCAAGCTTATGACAGAAGGCCATTTTAGGGGATTAGAAAGCCCGATAGACATTGGAAAAGAAAGCAATGTTTTTTCCGCGCTGACCAAAGATAACAGGGTTATTGTCAAAATATACCGGCTGGAAACCTGCGATTTCAACAAAATGTATGATTATATAAAGAATGACCCCAGGTATGCTAACCTAAAGAGAAAAAAAAGAAAAGTGATATTCTCATGGGTGCAAAGAGAGTTTAGAAACCTTATGGGCGCTCGGGAAGCGCAGGTTTATGTCCCAACGCCAATAACATTTTTAAACAACGTTTTGGTTTTGGAATTTATCGGAAAGAATGACGAGATAGCGCCAAAATTAAAAGATAAAGTGCCAAAGAATAAGAGGAAGTTTTTCGATGTGACAATAGGCAATATCAGGAAACTGTATAAGAATAATCTTGTGCATGCAGACTTGTCGGCATTTAACATACTGAATTTTGATGGGAACCCGGTTTTTATTGACATGTCGCAGGCTACAACCCTAATCCATCCGAGAGCCGAGGAATTTTTGGAGAGGGATGTTAGGAATATATGCACCTTTTTCAGAAAACATGGGATGAAAGCAGACGAAGATGAAGCTTTAGGATATATAAGAGAATAGAGACAATAAGAGATAGAACAATAGGTTATAATAGGATGTTAGTATGGATTTATTCAATATTAAGTTATACTAACTGTTCAAAACATTCATTTATCTTTGGCATTGTGCTAGATCCATTTGCCAGAGTGAGGATATGATCTTATAAGGCATATTAACTAAAAAGGATATTAACTAGGTTGGCATGGCAAAACAATAAACCTTTTAAAAGTCCATCAAACACTTAACAGAATGGCAGAAGAATACTCGTATGAACTGAAAATACCCAGGGAAAGGGTCGCTGTGCTGATAGGAAAAAGCGGAGAAACCAAGAGAAGCATTGAAGATAGTACTGACACAAAAATAAAAGTGGATTCAAAAGAAGGAGATATCTTTATTTATGGGAAAGATGCTTTGGGGCTGTACGCATGCAGGGAGATAGTCGTTTCTATAGGCAGGGGATTTAATCCCGATATAGCCAAGCTATTGCTCAAGCAGGATTATATCCTTGAGGTCATACCATTAAATGACTTTATGGGAAAATCAAGAAATACCTTGCTGAGGCTCAAGGGAAGGATTATAGGCAAAGAAGGAAAATCAAGAAGGCAAATAGAAGAATTGTCAGAGGCGCATGTATGCGTATATGGCAAAACTGTGGGAATATTAGGGCTGCCGGAATCCGCATCTATGGCAAAAAAAGCAGTTGAGAGCCTTCTTAGGGGAAGCACCCATGCAAACGTTTATAAATGGCTTGAAAAAAGGAGAAGGGAGCTCAAAAGAGAGCGCGTTAAGGAATTGATTTAAGTGATTGTATAATGGCTGAAGACGAAGTACCAATTGCAATTGAATTGGCAAAAAAACAAAGAGAGATTTCTGTTGCAAGCTTTTTTGAGAAGAACAGGCACCTGCTTGGTTTTGATAATCCGAGAAAAGCGTTGCTTACCACAATAAAGGAAGCTGTCGACAACAGCCTGGATGCCTGCGAAGAAGCTGAGATGCTGCCAGAGGTTAGCGTTGAAATAATTGAAATGGCAGAGAATAAGTTCAGGGTAATTGTGGAAGATAACGGCCCGGGAATAGTAAAAAAGCAAATCCCAAATATTTTTGCAAAGCTCCTTTATGGGAGCAAATTCTTCAAGCTAAGCCAAAGCAGGGGCCAGCAAGGCATAGGAATTTCTGCATCAGTTTTGTATGCCCAGCTTACAACAGGAAAGCCGGCAAAGATAACTTCCAAGATAGGAAAAAAACATCCAGCGTATTATGCTGAGCTGCATATTGATACTCAGAACAACAAACCGGATATAATCAAGGAAGAGGTAGTGGAATGGGGCAAAGAGCACGGCACAAGAATAGAGCTGGATCTGGAAGGCAGCTACCAGAAAGGGGACCAAAGCGTAGACCAGTATCTAAAGCAAACGGCAATTGTAAACCCCCACGTAACCCTGATATACACAAATCCAAAAGCAGAGCAAATAATTTTTCCAAGGGCATCTGACTTAATGCCAAGGAAGCCAGTCGAAATCAAGCCGCACCCTTATGGTGTCGAGATTGGAGTGCTTATGTCAATGCTTAAGCTGACTGAAGCAAGGACTTTGCAGAGTTTTCTTACCAATGAATTCTCTAGGGTAGGCCCGGGAACTGCAAAACAGATATGCGAGAATGCATCTTTGTTTCCAAATACCAAGCCAGAAAATATAGCGAGGGATATGGCTGAGAAATTAATTGAGGGCATCAAGAAAACCAAAATTATTGCGCCTCCTGTTGATTGCATAAGCCCTATAACGGAAGACCTGCTTGAAAAAGGACTGAGGAAGGAGATCAATGCGGAGTTTTATGCTGCGGTAACAAGGCCATGCGCTGTTTACAGGGGCAATCCGTTTATTGTTGAAGCTGGAATCGCCTATGGCGGCCAGCAGCCGGCAGAAGAAGGCGTTAAATTGCTAAGGTATGCAAATCGTGTTCCGTTACTGTACCAGCAAGGCGCATGCGCAGTCACAAGGTCTGTGATAAACACCGCATGGAGAAATTATGGGCTGAGCCAGAGCAAAGGGGCATTGCCGATAGGCCCGTTAACAATCGCTGTGCATATTGGGTCTGTGTGGGTTCCTTTTACTTCTGAAAGCAAAGAGGCAATAGCGCATTATCCAGAGATAATAAAAGAAATCAAGCTGGCACTGCAGGAATGCGGCAGAAAGCTTGCAAGCTATGTTGGAAAGAAGAGAAAGCTGCAATTTGAGACCAAGAAAAGGGATTATATCAGAATCTTTATCCCTCATGTTGGCGAAGCCTTGAAGGATTTAATCGGAATAAGCGAGACTGAGAAGAAAAAAATAGAAGAATCGTTAGCGGAAATCCTCGAGCATAAGCGCGGCAAGCTTGAAAAATTGGAAGAGGATAATGTTGAATATGATGAGGAATTTGCAAATATAGGGAAGTCTGAGGAAGAAGAACATGAAAAAGAGTAAAGACACTAAAGTTGTCAAAATAATAGAGGATATTGCAAGAAAAGATGTATATGATAAGATAAACAAGAAGAAAACCCCGGAGCTTCAGATGCCTTTGAGGAGTTTGACTAATGTAAAGTATGACCCAAAAGAGGGCTTTTTTGAGCTGCTTAATAAGAAAAAAGAAAGGACATTGACTGCTTCTACAATCAAAACCTTTGCCCAGACTTTGAGGATGATGGCTCATGCAAAAATAATTGTCCAGACGGATGACATAACAACAAAAAGAGAGATGTATTACATATCCAAGAACTGGGCTGAAGCTGCTTTCAGGGAGCAGCCAGAATCAGACTCTGTGATGGATGATGTAGAAGCAATGCTCATGGTAAATCGTGAGCAGCTCGGCTTTATTCCTGAAGAAAAAGGAGGCGAGGTTGCGGGGCAGCTCATCATTGTGGATAAAGACCCGGATACAGAAGAAGAGCTTAGGATAGACTGCACCAAGTTTGGCTCGGGAGCCTATTCGATACCGATTTCCGTAGAGCACCTGAAGTTTGAAACCAAGGCCAAATTCATTCTTGCAATAGAGACAGCAGGTATGTTCCAGCGCCTTGTTAAGCATAAATACTGGCAGAAAGCCAACTGCATCCTGATCTCTATGGGCGGAGTCCCAACAAGAGCCTTGAGGAGGTTTATCAGAAGGCTCAGCGATACAAAAAAGCTTCCAGTTTATGTTTTTGCTGACGGGGACCCTTACGCTTACTTCAATATCTACAGGACATTGAAAGTCGGCTCAGGAAATGCTGCGCATATCAATGAGTATTTTTGCGTCCCTGAAGCAAAGTTTCTGGGAGTAACGCCGCAGGACATTATCGACTATAAGCTGCCATCCCACCCATTAAAAGAGATTGATGTTAAACGTGGCAAAGATGCTATAAAAAATGACCCTTTTGTAAAGCACCATAAAGAATGGCAGAGAGCCATTGAGCAGATGATGAAGATGAAAGTGAGGGCAGAACAGCAGGCTCTGGCAAAATGGGGGCTTAATTACGTCATTGAAAAATACCTCCCGGATAAATTAAAGAAATCTGATACTTGGCTGCCTTGAAATGGCAAAAAACTCAGATTTCTTTCAATACTTTTCTTAAGTTGAGTATCTTTTCTTCACTTAGCTTTGTCCCAATACTTTTTACTGTAACAACAAATTCCACAATGCTATTATAATTTAGCGGAACGTCCCTGTTTTTTAAATAATACTGGTTGTCAATTCTAAGCTGCTTGTCCTCCTGCAATATACAGGTATATCCCGCAGGTATTATGCCTTCATCTTCCAAAAGCCGGCATATGGCTATAGTGCAATCGTGTATCTCGCATTTTACGCCTATTCTCATGAGCAAAGCATATACAGCAAAGTATTCACAATAATACTTTGTTGCTGCCAGCCAAACCTTTGATTTTCCCCTGATGCTTTTCAATACATCCAGAGTTTCTTCTGATGTCAGAATATATTCATGGAAGAGGTTTTCATTTGGCTCTGCCAGTATTATTCCTTTTTTCTGCTTTTTGCACCACCCTATTGCTGCCATAGCATCCACCTTACAAAATCTTCTGATCCTTTAACTAATAAGTGCTTTTTGATTATCTCGATTTTTAAGGTTTTTGAAACTTTGCTTAGGCTTTTAACATTTACTATATGCGGGTCTTTGCCTAATCTTTGGATATATGATTTTATTTTATCAGCCCGATCTTTGCCTATAATCAATACATCTATATCATTTGCGGAAGCAAAGGAAAGTGCAGCTGAGCCGAAAATCAAGGCTTTGCTGTTTTCAGTTAAATTCTGCTGCATGAATGAAACAATTTCTGCCAGAACCGGAAACTTTTCGCATTTCTTTATCGTGTTGAGTTTTTCAGCTGTTACAATATAATCTAATGCCAAAGGGCTTTCCAGGTTTAGATAATGCAGAGTTAACTTTCCCTTATGCTCTTTTCTGATTATGCCTTCTTTTTCAAACTGATTGAGCCACTGCCTTACTGTTGGATGCGGCTCATTTATGGCCCTGGATATATGGGCCAAATGCATTTTTTCCAGGGGTTTAGATAAAAACGGCTCCAAAGCCAATATTGTTATTTTTTTAACCATATGGTTATAAAATTAACTATAACTATTTAAATCTTTCTGAATGAAATTGGATATTATCCATACAAAAAAGCGCAATGTTAAAGCAGTATAGCCAAAGAAAGCTGATACTTTGCTGCCTTGAATCATTTATCTTTCTTTTCGTTTCCAGTTAAAAACAGAAAAATTTGTAAACAAGTGACGCCGTCCCGCAATTATTCCCTCAATTTAAATAAAAATTAAAAAATAATCGTTAGCAGCTTTTAGCTGCCATCAGATTGAAGATTTTCTGCAAATTGTGGGCTATGCAAACCAAATTAAGCTCAATTTTCACTTTATTCATCCCGTGAAGCAAAAATCCCCTAAAGCCAAAATTTTCCTTGATGTTGCCATATACAGGCTCAACAGTAATCTTGCGAAGGCCGTAAATCTTTTTGCCGTCATCTGTCGACATCTTGTCCCTCATTCTCAGCCTTTCCCTGAAATAGAAAGGCACGTCCTTTTTCTTTTTCAGTTTGTCATTATAATACATAATAATCCTCTTCCCGTTTTTTCTTGCGTAAATCCCTTTAAAGTAAAACCTGTGCTTGCCGACAATCAGTTCGTCCTTTTTTAAGTCATACTCATAGTTGTCGTGATTTAATGACTGCTTCTTGCCGTCAAGCTCTTGAGCTTGCGCTCTTGAGGGAACGTACAAGTCAATGCCTTCGTCTTCTGCAAACTTTATGTTTTCTCCATCGTTGTAAGCGCAGTCAACTCCAACTTTAGTGTTTTTCTCCAGCTTGATATTTTCTTTTATATTCTTCATTTGAGGAATAAACTGATGGGCATCATGCCCATCTTGGCAAACATCATTAGCAACAATTATCTGGTTTCTTGAGGCAGAAATTTGTGAATTATAGCTCAACTCGGAAAATCCTTTTTTGTTCTGCATCATCCTGCTTTCTGGATCAGATATGGACGCTTTCTTGAGAAAATATTTCTCAAGCTCACCTTTTGCCTTCTTAACATTCTTTTTGATTTTCTTTTTATCTTCAATTTCTCTATACTCTCTCACAATTCTTCTTAAGTCTCTTTCATCAATTCCCGTCAAGCCTTCTTCTTTGTCTCCAAACATCTGCTCTTCCAGCTCATCAAGAGCAATATCGTCCTCAACCATTTTGTCAATGGCTTTGCCAAACTTGTCCAAATTCTTCTTGTCAAAATATTTTTTCTTTGAAGCATTTGCCTTCAGCATTGAGCCGTCAATGCTGACAAAACTTAAATCAATAAGCTTGTTTTTATTTGCAATCTCAACAGTTTTCTTGAAGGCGTCTTTAACAAATTTTGCATTGTCTTTCCTGAACCTTGCAATCGTCCTGAAATCTGGCTGAACTTTTTCAGCCAAATACATCATAACAAAGTTTTCCCTGCTTGCTGATGCAAGCTTTCTTGAGCTTCTTATTCTTGAGAGCATTCCCTGAATTATTATTTTCATAATAATTCTCGGATGGTATGCAGGATGGCCTGTGCCATCATAAAGCATGTCAAAGTCTTCGTAGTCCAGATTTTCTGCAAAGTCTTCTACCAGAAAGCAGATATGGCCTTTCGGAATCATGTCCTTTATTGACAAGGGAAGAAGCCAGTTTTGGTCTTTGTTTGATGTTATGTAAGCCATAGAATCACCTCATTTTTTACTAATTTTATAGACGAGGAAGTATATAAGCTTTTCTGCTTGTCGTCGAGAAAGGAAACCTGAATTGTGGGACAGGCTGAAGTGTTAAAATAATTTAACATATTTATTCTTAGGTTGTATTGGCTTAATTCAATTTCCAGACTGTTACGTTTTTAGTGGCGGCACTGGTGGCACGTATCCAGTGTAGGTGCTACTCACAACTTGAACTGGAGCTGATTTGTCGTATCGAATGAATTGATTATTGCGGCCTTGCACTCTCCTCAGTATCTCTGCTTTTGTGATCTTTCCATCATTATTTATGTCCATGCCTTTATTTTGAGTGTATTGCCTATCTTTTAAACTTCCAGGACTGGTTAGATCTTTTTGGTATGCAATATAATCATCTGATTTCCCTAATGCAACAGGGGCGAAAACGGTCAGATATAAATCGCCCATATTATTGATGCTGCGTCCACCCCTAGATGCTTCAATATAAGCTACCGTATAATCTAGCTGCTGTTCAGCTGTTTTTCCTTTTAAGAAGGTTTGAATATCAATTACATTACAGCAAGGTATTGGCTCAATTCCAAGTTCATTGACTTTTTGATTCGTTGCTCTTACTCCTGCAGGGGTCCACTGTATTAGCCCAATAGCACCGCTTAAAGGATTAATTTTTTGAGGATCCATGGTTCCTGCAGTCTCGAAATGAATGACGCCAAGAACATCGCTTGTTTTTACTCCAATTCTTTTGGCGACTTCTTCTGCTTTAGATACAAATGGTTCTGATAACCTTGATGCTGCAGCATTCGGGGGTATAACAGCAACTGCTGGGGCTTCTGTTACAATTTTTGAAGTTTCCGACTCAAACGGCTCAAACACGCGCGCTCCGGGAAGAATTTCGTCAGATTTTACTTCACTTATCTTTTTTATTTTACCTGATTCTGTTTCTATAAGAAAATCACCTGAATTTTCGGGTAGAGTTCTATATTTTTGTAATAAAACAGACTGCGGGCTCTTGCCAGCGTTTACAGTGCCTATAAGTTTGAAAGGAGTTGGAATCTTAGTTTCCGGCTCAAATACTGGCGCTCCTGGAAGCACAATACTATCTCCTAAATCCCCAAATCTCTTTATTTCTCCCGTTGATGTTTCAACAAGATAGTCTTCCCAGTTAGTTGGAAATTTGCCATTAGATTGTCGTATAACTGATAATGGGGTTTTACCCTTTTCTACAGTGCCAACAGGACTAAATTCGTCAATTGTTAAGCCGCGATTCCGTATAAATGTGTCAAAAGATTGATAACCATTCTTATCGCCGATATCCAAACGCCTGCTTTGGTAAAGTTGAAGATTATCTAAGAGTTCTACGTTTCCATCGCTTGCTCTAACCCATTTTGCCCCATCGTATTGGTACCATAAACCATCTTTCCATTCGAATTCATTTTTGGTGTGATGAGAGTAAACTGAAATTGTTTGGCCTTTATACGACTCCATAAATAAGTCTGAAGTTTTTGTTTTTGAATCCACTTTTTTCAATCCGGTATCAGAAGGCGTATAATCATATCTTTCCAAAGCCAAATAATCCCCATAAGTCATTATAACCCCAAGATCCTTGACAAAAATTTCTCTTTTCAGAACTTCTGGGTCTTTTGCCAGATCTTCTTTAGTTGGTAGACCAAAAAGGTCATTATAATCCGAAGCTAGAACATCTGAAGGATTCTGCCCTTCAGGTATTGTCGTAACGCCGAACCAGTTATAGGTATTTGCCACAAAATAAGCATCTTGGAAGTATGGATCGTCACCTGAATTTGGCAGGAGTCTTGTAACTTTAATCTTTCCAGTATCTGGGCTGTATATACGCATGTATTTTTCAGTTTCGCCAAAAAATGGGTCTGTATATGCGTAGGATGAGATAACCTTGATTGGTGGCTCAGGCCCCTTAACCCTATAAACACCTGTGCTGTCAAGACGCTGGTTTCCTTCAGGGTAAAAGATTTGAAGTTCTCCTTCTGTTCCAAAATTGATTGCAGATATAAGTTCTGTCTTGTCTTTCCAGTCATATAATGTCAATGAAGCCTTTCCGGAAAGCCCATCCAACCGAATCCATTTGGTAACTTCGCCTGTTTGAGGCTCAATCATCAGTTTTGTGTCTGTCCCGGTCTTCCAAACAACACCCTGTTTTTTTGAATCGTATAAGGTTTTTTCCTTAAGGCTTACTAATCCATCGTCTTGCTTTGCCACTTCAATCGTCCCAATAAACGGATTCTCCTTGTGATAACCAGCGCCGGAAATTAGAGTGTCCTTGTCATATTGGCTGACAGTAACAGCCCCTTCCGCGAGTTTAGATAAAGCCAAAATAAATTTTTCATCTTTGCTTGAATCGTATCTATCTCCTGGCATTAGCTGCTCAAAAAGGGCTTTTTTTACTTCTTTAGTTGGAGTGTAGCCAAGGGCTTTTACGTAGGAATCTAATATATCTTGTTCTGATTGTGATCCTTTTCGGTAATCTAAGGATAAGGTATTGACAACCGTTTTATCATAAGAAGAAGCCAATCCCTCAATTTTAGCTCCATCGCTTAGTATGATTGAATCTTTTAATTGTGAATTCGGATCAAGTTGTATGATGCCCCTTGAAATTTGCAGCCTGTCGATTGGAGGCCCATCTCCGGTATGAATTTGCGTAAAATCAGCCTTTGCGTTTTTAATAGTTGCCCCATTTTTAAGCTTTATTGTGCCATCTGCAAGGATAGTCGCTCCGCCTAATTTTTTTAGGTCGTCAAGTGTTATTTGATTGCCTGCTCCTCGGGTTATAAGCAGTTTGGTCCCGGCGTTAAACTCTTTAAGCCCCGCGCCATTCGCTACATCAAAGTTGTATAATTTTCCAAGCTCAGTAAAAACTTTCGGATTATCAGATAATTTTTTTGGATCCCTTTCAACTGCTATGAGAAAATTTCTAAATGCCCCTTCATTGCTGGAAATCCTGCTAAAAATTTTGAAATCTTTTTCCATTGCTTCAAAAACCTTATCAGGATTTTCTAGTATGTAGCCTGGGTTTGTAGAGAAAATATCTTCTCTTTCCGATAAGAAAGCAGGGTTTGAGCCTATACAGGATGTTACATCACTATTGCTCAGTGAGGCAGAGGTACAATCCTGAGCACTAACTAATAATACCATTCCTAAAAAAATACCGATTAATAATAGCAACAGCTTCATCTCAGCTCACTCCAGTTATACTTGTGCACAAATGCATAAATCAGCTCATCTTTGTTCTTTTGCGGAATCAAAAGGCTTATCACTTCTTCATCTTTATTGTAATCTACCATTTCCATGGTAAATCCATTCCTATATGCCAATGAATTAATAAAGCTTTCCGGGATTTCATTTGGATGCTTTTTCTGCTCTTCGACAACTGCAGCAGCATAGGAGTATGCTTGTCTTATATTAACATCGACTTTCGCATTGAATGACGAGAAAGAGCTGGAAGAAGACCCTTTTTTCAGCTCAATAGGGTACTCCATGGAAAAGATAACATTGTTGGGAGTGATTGCGGCATCGCTTTCAAACCCTTCTTTGTACACAATTTCATACCCCAGTTCCTTGTAAGGCAGGAAGTCATTTAAGCAAACATTGATATTATCCATGAGGTAAAGCGCCAGCTGGTTTTCAATATCTTCCAGAGCGGGGAGCAAAGAAGCGCCATTAAGCCAATAGTAAGGCAGATACAAAGAAACAAACCTGGTGCTCATTTCTGGAGGGATATAATATCCTCCTTGCAATGAAACATCATATATAGCATTCTCTCCAACCTGCTTAATGCACGATTCAACATATCCTTTTAGTGAAGAAGGGCCCTGATCGAATACTTTTTTTTCATCTTCACCGGAATTAATGTATAAAACGAAGAAGAAAGCTACTACAAGAGTAAACCCAAGCAAAATAAATATGCTTATCTGGCCTCTTTTGCGCATACAATAGCAGATTAGGGTTAATCTTTTTAAACATTTTGATTTTAGGTTAAGTTGTGTTATCCCAAAACTATTTCCCTACGGTGAGTTTCTTCCATGTATGAAACTCACAAGAGGAAAGCTAATTGAGACAATAAGGAGAAAAAACCAAGGCTGGACAACATACCAGGCAAGGAAGATAGCCGGAATATCCATAAGAAGAGTGAACCAAGTCTATAGGCAATATCTGCTTACTGAGCAGATTCCGG
>Ga0209541_10004620_pt1 | contig 24351 bp, 31 predicted proteins | sample RifCSPlowO2_01_FD_184027 | JGI IMG/M metagenome (GOLD analysis project Ga0209541, IMG submission 184027) | Groundwater microbial communities from Rifle, Colorado - Rifle CSP2_plank lowO2_0.1 (SPAdes) (version 2) | ecosystem: Environmental > Aquatic > Deep subsurface > Groundwater | place... | reverse complement strand
TCTACATTAGTATTTGACGTTATTAGTAGTTCTATATAATTGTCTTTTATTGAAACTTTATCTAGTTTAATATTATTGTATATTGTATCTTTATTGTTTTTAGGAAATAAAGATAAGGAATATACATTACTTATAGTAATTAATATTATTATAAGTACTAATATTCCTCTTTTAAGCATAGAATTAAATTCACATGATTTTATATAAATTTTACTAAATGAGCTATCTTTAAATATAAAAAAATCTTATATTATAAGATGAAATTAAGTTGTATTTTTTGCTCTAAGAGTCCGGAAAATTGCCCAATTCATTCGAGTAAACTCTATTCTGCAACGTTAAACCTAAAAGAAATACAGGAATTTAATGGTGTAAGTCCTCCAACTGTTTTTGTTGGTAGCAAATTAAAATATCCTTTAGTTAATATTGGTGTTATGAGTCCAAGTACGAAAGTTGATGATCCTTGGGTTATGGATTCACCTCGATATTGGGCACAAAATAATTATGGCATTGATGATATAATAAATTTACGAAAGCAATTGATTAATTCTAAAACAACTACATCTGTACGAGAAATTAATAATAAATATGTAATTAAAATGCAGGAGTTGGGAATGGCAATTAATCCAGTAGATATAGAGGTACATTTAAAAAAAGGAGTAAAAATCAATTTGAGTCTGGATAAAGTAGTAACTGCAATGGGTCCTTCTGGAGAAATATCTAATTTTGAAGTATTAAATAATATAAAAGTCCATAACCAAGTTGAAAAAGTTTATCTGGATACAGATTTAAAGGCATTAAACGCAGTTCATTTTCTGCATAAGAAGGGTTTTGATGAGCAAAATATTTCACAACTGTTATCTATTGGTGTTCTTGGATTAAAAAAAAATAGGAAATTGGTTCCAACAAGATTAAGTATTACAGCAACAGATGATATTATTGGCAGAAAATTAATCAATGACATAGAGAATTTTGAAGTGATTAATAAATTTTGTCTGTACTTTGGTGGTTATTTGGGAAATTACTATATAATTATGTTCTTACCAGCAAATTTTAGTTATGAAATATTTGAGACTTATTTACCAAATAATTTAAGCAATTTCACATCTGAATCAATAACAGATTATGAAAGTTCCTTTGGAAGAACACAATATGCTATGCATACTGCCGGAGGTTATTACACTGCAAGGCTTGCTTCATTGGAGAAGCTTAACTTAATTAAAAAAAAGGCATCTGTATTAGTGTTAAGATTTATTACTTCAGAATATACTATTCCATTAGGTGTTTTTGTAACTAGAGAGGCTTCGAGAAAAACACTTTCCAATAATCCGATTGAATTTGAGGATTTAACGAGTATGTTATCGCATACTTCCAATCTTATCTTTAACAGATTTAAATATAAAATAGACAAAATTTTTAATAGAAGCAAATTGTTAAAAGATCTCAGAGAACAAAAGAGACTGTCTTACTTTTTTTCTTAATTATTTTGAACTTGCTTCTCCAAACCCAAGGATAGCAACTACTAATCCAATTAGGATGATTAATCCAGGAATATTACCAATAAGAAGGAAAATAAGATTTTTTAACTGAGTTGCAAAGAATCCGTTGAACCATCCTGAGATATAGATATATATACCTATTATAATAATAAAGATGCCAAGTAGTACCTTAAATAATCCTTTCATGATAAAAATGAATAATAAATAAATTTATATATGTTTTCAGAGTTTTAGAAACCTTTATAAATATTATAGATAATTTCTGCCTTATGTCACTAATTGGTTATATTAAAAGCAATTGGAATAATCAAGATCCTAAGGTGTTCCAGCAAAAACTAATTGCCTGGAGACGTGAATCTTCAAGTGTTAAGTTAGAACATCCCACTAGGTTAGATAGGGCCAGGTCTCTTGGATATAAGGCTAAAGAAGGATTTCTTCTTGTAAGAACTAGAATGCCCAAATCAAGGAGAATGAGGCCTCAGATAAAGAAAGGTAGGAAAAGTTCAAACAAAAGGCAAAAATTAATTGTAAACAAAAACTATCAACAGATTGCTGAAGAAAGAACAGCAAAGAAATTTAACAATTTAGAAGTTTTGAATTCTTATGAGGTGGGCAGAGATGGTCAACACATATGGTATGAAATTATATTAGTTGACCCAAACCATCCAACTATTAAAGCTGATAAAAGTATTAATTGGATCACTAATGCTTGGCATCGTGGACGATCCTTCAGAGGATTGACTAGTGCAGGTAAAAAAGCAAGAGGTATGAGGAATAAGGGTAAAGGTGCCGAGAAAGTAAGACCAAGTCTCAGAGCTAATAGAGATAGACTACATTAAAATCCAAAAGCAATAAATTTAAATAAATTATAGGTTAGATAGGATAAAATGGTTTTGAATGAATGTTTAATTATTAAAGAGAACAAAGTTCTAGTTCTAAAAAATGGTAATAAATATGAACTGCCTTCTGTAGATCATTCAGAAGATGAGAATGTAGAATCTTTCTTAGAGAAGTATATGATAGAAAATTTTGGGATTAATATTGAAGTAGTACAAATTTTTAATGCCTATCAGATAATTAAATCTGAAAAAAATGTAAATGTTAATGTTTATGAAGCTAATATTTTAAATGAAAAAAATATAACTAAAATAAATAAAATCGAATTTTTGAGTAAAGAAGATTTAACTAAAAATGAGGTATCTGAAACTTTAAAGTTAGTTCTAGATGAATTATGATAAAGAAAAAAATCTTTATAGATATTAAAAAACTATTAGATCAGTCATTAAATCCATTATTTCTATTTGATGATGATTGTGATGGTACTTGCGCTTATTTAATTCTCAGAAAATATAAAGGCTCTGGATATTCAGTTCCAGTTAAGGGTAAACCTGAAGTTAGTATGGATTATGAAAAAAGAATTCAAGAGTTTAAACCTGATCTGATTTTTGTTTTAGACAAACCTAAGATCAGCCAAGATTTTATTGATAAAATAAATGTACCAATAGTATGGATTGATCATCACCCAGTTCAAAATATGCAAGGTATCAAGATATATTGTAATCCTTTATTATATAATCCATCTGATAACAGAAGTACAACATATTGGTCTTATCAAATAATTAAAAAATTTGAATGGATTGCTTTAGTTGGATGCGTTGCAGATTATCATATACCAGATTTTGCATCTGATTTTTCCAAAAAATATCCTGATTTATTTCCTCCAACTGTTAAAGACCCAGGAGAAGCCTTATATGAAACTCAAATTGGTAAATTAGTAAAAATTTTTAATTTTAATTTAAAGGGAACTACAACAGAAGTCAGAAAATCTATAAATAGTCTGATAAAGATAAATGATCCTTATGAAATATTAAATGGAACTTCAAAAGAAAGTAAGTTCATATTATCAAGATTTGCTAAAACTGATAAAATATATGAAGATCTGTTAAACAAATCTTCAAAAGAGTATAATGATGAGAATTTTTTAATTTACACTTACCCTAATAATGGATTTGCTTTGTCATCAGAATTGGCAACGGAACTGCAATATAGATTTAAGGAAAAATTTGTTATTGTTGGAAGGGTTAAAGATGATGAAGTAGTTTTAAGTTTAAGAAGCAATAAATATCCTGTTAGAGATATTCTACTAAAATCTTTGGAAGGAATTTCAGGTGGTGCTTATGGTGGCGGCCATTTGAAGGCGTGCGGCGCAGGAATTCCAAAAGACCAATTCAGTAAATTTTTAAATAGATTTAGAGATCTTGCATTGCAATTAATCAAATCCTAATTTTGCCTTTTCTTCTTACCAACTGAAACATTTTGATACAGTTTAAAGATCACAAATAACACTAAGATAATAAGTAAAAATAAGAATATTATGTACAAAGTATTTGAAACATTCCAATATGAAGTACCTATCATCATGGGTGTGCCTGTATTAAAGTTCTTATTGGACATCATTCTTTGCATATTTTGATATCCCACCATTCTATTGGATTCATCACAGTAAATAGTCTTAGCAAGGTTCTGGTGGAATAGTTCATCCTGGGCCGGATTATCTTCCAATCCCATCATCTCGTCCATTAACTCATGTGCATCACCCGGATGCATTTGTTCCATAAAATATTCGCCTAGGATCTTGAGCTGATCTAAGGTTAATTGATTACAGGGTATTTTAGAATCAATTATTGATTTTGCTTGGATTATTTCTTCATTTGAAATTGAAGCAAATACAATATTGAGAGAAAAAATCATTAGAATTATGTAAAATATTAATTTTTTCATGAGCTGAATAAAACTTTTTACTTTATAAAATTTACTGTATCATTTAAAATCTGGTTTAGTACTGAATCTGATGAATAGGAATGGTCAGCACCCTCAATAACTTTCAATTGAATTTTTGGAAATTCTGTGATGATCCTTTTAGAATTTTCAACAGACACGACTTCATCATTAGTACCATGAATAATTAAGACAGGATAATTTATATGATAAAGATCTCGTTTATTAATTTTAATGTCTGATAATTTTTTAAAATTGTATAACTTGGCTTCTTTTGAATAGATAAAATTGGAATCTGGACCAAAATTCATGGCAGGAGACCATAGTACTAATTTGTTAATATTCGGATTATTATATGTTAAAATAATTCCACCACCAAAACTTTTTCCCACAAAGGAAATTTTAGAATAGCCTTTGGACTTTAAATAAGAATAGGCATCATTAAGGAATTCATGAATTTCTGAAATAGTCATTTTCTCTAATTCGGCTTCAGATCTCCAAAGTTCGAATCTAAAAAAGGCAATATTTGTATTAAGTAGGGCTTGACTAAACTTATTGAATCTTTCATCGGAGAGTACATTACCGCTTATCCCTGGTAGTAGAATAACTGCCTTATCAGTATTCAAAGGTTTATCTAATTTATGTTCAATCTGATCAAATTGCATAAATCTTAATAATTAAGTAAATATTTAAAATTTATCTAGAATTCTTTGTTATCTATTATATATAAGGTGTTGGTATTTTTTAATAGTAAATTACCAAAATTTTATAAATAAATGTTGTATCAACGTATTATGGAAAATTATGAGAAAATGCTGGAAAAGGCAAGAAAATCACTACCTGAGCATGGAAAGTCTGGAGAGAGATTTGAGATTCCTCTTGTAAAGGGTCATATTCAAGGAAACAAAACTATTATTAGTAATTTTATTCAAATCTGTGATGTATTTCGAAGAGATCCAAGTCATTTGCTAAAATATTTGCTTAGGGAATTAGCTTCTCCTGGTTATATTGATGACACTAGGCTGATATTAGGTAGAAAAATCAGTTCAAGTCTAATTAATGCAAAGGTACAAAGATATGCTGAAGATTTTGTACTTTGTAAGGAATGTAAAAAACCTGACACATCTTTATTTAAAGAAGAAAGGATTTTAATGATGAAGTGTGCAGCCTGTGGTGCTAAGCATACAGTTAAAACAAAGATATAATATGTTTGTAAAAATTCATAATAATGGGATGTTTCAGGTACTGGCTATCTGCGACGAGGATCTAATTGGTAAAGTAATAGAAGATAGAGATATAAAAATAGAGATAAGTGAGAGCTTCTATAAAGGGGAAAAGAAAAATGAAAAAGAGGTTTTAAAGTTGATGCAAAATTCTGGAAATATCAATATGATAGGGAATAATTGCATTAAAATTGCAATAGATAATGGAATTATACATGAGGAAAATGTAATATTTATTAAGAAAATACCTCATGCTCAAGTGGTAAGTCTATAATATGAATATATATTCTAACAGCCAGTATTTTGAAGCTATTCTTCAGCTTAGACCGAAAAATTTTGAACTTCTTGAGGCTACTAAGAAATATATAGAAAAAGGTAATGTTTTAATATCAAAAGAGATACACAAAAAATACGGCTTTGATTTGTATTTAAATAATAAAAGGAGTGCAATAAGTATTGCAAGAAAATTAAAAAGGAGGTATAAAGGTGAGATTAAATTATCAAGATCTCTTTATTCTGTAGATAGAATGACAAGCAAAAGATTATGGAGGGTTACTGTATTATTTAGATTAGATGAAATATAAATTTATTGTCCTATTGACTTTAATTATTTTTATAACTCTTGATAGTTATGCTGCTGTTGAAAATTACAATGAAGTTAATAATTTGTGGATAGATATAGATGTAAACTCTGAAATAAAGGTTAGCCAAATTACTGAAGCGGGTAAGTTAGAGAATATTGTAACTGAACTTACTCTGTATCCTATAAATGATAATAGACAAACTATTAAATCGTTGAAAATAATATCAGAACCTCAGGCGGATATTACTGAAGAGGAAAATAAAGTTGTATACAAATGGGGTAATATGAATGATAACTACCAATTTGGATTTGAATCAAGCATTGAAACAAAGAATTTTATATACCCCATACCATCCACTCCATTTCCTATTTTAAGTATTGATCCATCACTAAGAAGTTATCTTGAACCTACTGACAATATAGACATCAATGATGATATTCTAGTCAAAGCTACATCAATTGCACAAGACAAAGAGAATTTGATAGAAGTAGTATTTGGTGTTGCTGATTGGGTTAACCAAAATATAAATTATGATTTAAATTCTCTTACTGCTGCTGCAGTTCAAAAGTCTAGTTGGGTTTTAGCAAATAGACAAGGAGTATGTGATGAAATTACTAGTTTATTTATATCTATGCTTAGAAGTATTGGGGTTCCGGCTAGATTCGTATCTGGGATGGTATATACAAACCTAGATTACAGTTTCGGTAATCATGGGTGGGCAGAAGTTTATTTTGAAGGATATGGATGGATTCCATTTGATGTAACATTTGGTCAGTATGGTTGGATAGATCCAAGTCATGTTAAATTATCAGATTCTGTTGATTCAGCTACATATTCTGCTAAATATAAATGGCGAAGCTACGGTCTTAAGATTGAACCACAAGATTTGAAATTAGCAAGTAGTGTTATAAGCGCGGGAGACAAAAGGAAATCACCGTATAATCTAGATGCTTCCTTAATAGAAGATGAAGTTGGACCCGGAAGCTATGTACCCTTAAGAATATCAGTTGAAAATCCATTTGATTATTATGTTTCAACAAGTTTAATAATTACTAAGGCACCTCAGCTAACTGAAAAAAATGTTAAACAGGTTTTAATCAAACCCAAGAGTAGAACTGATGTTTTTTGGTTGATAAAAGTGCCAGATAATATTGATTCTGATTATTTGTACACATCTGATATAGAAGTAAAAGAATCCTTTGGCGCTAGAGCTACGACTAGTCTTGATTATTCTGCATCATATAAGGTTGTAAAGCTTAAGGAATCAGAAGACATAATTCAAAGCTATACTAAAATAAGTAAAAAAACATTTTCAGAATTTATTTCTATGAAATGCGCCAGTGATAAAAAATATTATTTTAAGTATGAACTTGGATCTATTAGTTGTATAATTAAAAATAAAACTGATGATAAATTAAATGCGGATATTTGTGTCTTAGATTCCTGTAAAAAATTAAATTTAGCCAGTCAAGAGGATTCGATGGTTAATTTTGATATAAATTTTAATCAATTAAATTCACAAACAATAATTATTACTGCAAATGTCCAAGGAAAAAATGTTAATGATTTTGTGAATCTAAAAATATATGACAAACCCATATTACATATAGATAATATTGAGTATCCCGAATTGATAAATTATGATGATCAAATTGAATTAAGTTTTCACTTATCTAGCAGCCCTGCTGTAAGTAATGTTGAGATAGAAATAAACGACTTTGGTTATTCTAAAATAGATTCATTATCTGAAACACAAAAAGTAATTTTGCCTTTAAAAGGTAATATTTTGATTAATAATAATATTAAATTGGCCGTATCTTACCTAGATGAAAATGGTAAAGAATATCTAACTACATTTGAGTATCCAATTAATGTAGTTGGCGTACCTTGGTATGCAAGATTATTTGAAATGTTGAGGCAAGTTTTCACTTAACTTTATAGATCTTATAACTCCCAGTAACTTCTTGATCTACCTTTAAACCTATTTCTTGCTTTGATTTGGCTTCTTTTATCGATTTCTTATCTATTTGCATTGATTTTATTGTTTGCTCAAAGCTTCCATTAGCTCCTTCTATTAGTACTGTATCTCCTATTTTTAATGTAGATTTTAACTCAACTACAGCAACACCAATATGTTTATAGTAATGTGTTATGTTACCTATTAATTTCTTTTCCATAAAATTTGTTATATATCTATGGATATAAAAATTTATCTAGTTTAAACTACTATTGAAAGATAGTAAGAAATTAACTATTAGTAACTTTTGGCAAAATAGATAATCATACTTTGTGTTTTATCACAGAGGATACATTTTTCATTCTTCTTGGCTTTGTTTAATGGTATACAAATAGCTTTAATTCCATTTATCTTATTTTTAAGAGAGTCTTCGCATTTTAAATCCTGGCAATGATATGCTGCGACAATTTTCTTATTTTCTATGGCCTTGTTAAATTCAGTTATGTTTTTAACAAGTATAATCGAACTATCCAAGAATTTCTTGGCTTTTATGTACATATCATTTTGCATCTCATCTAACAACTTTTTAACTTTTTGGTTTATTTTATTTAATTTTACTGCCTCCTTTTTGTTTGTATCTCTTCTAACAATTATAACTTGTTTTTCTTTAATGTCTCTCGGACCAATTTCTATTCTAAGGGGAATACCTTTTAGTTCCCATTCATTAAATTTCCAACCTGCACTATAATTATCTCTGTCATCCATAATTGGATTAAATGATTTCAATAATTGATAAATTTCCTTCGCTTTTTTTATGGTTAACTCCTTATCTTTATCAAAGACAATTGGAATTATTACAATTTTATTGAATGCAACTTTTGGAGGTAATACTAATCCTTTGTTATCTCCGTGAATCATTGTTAAAGCACCAATGAGCCTTGTAGAAATACCCCAAGAGTTTTGCCATGGTATTGTTGGTTTTTCATTTCTACCTAGAAAATTAATTTTAAAGCTTTTAGCAAAATCTTGGCCTAAATTATGACTTGTTCCACACTGAAGACTTCGACCATCAGGCATTAGACTTTCAATAGTTGTTGTATACAAAGCCCCGGCAAATTTTTCCTTTTCTGTTTTTTTTCCTTTAATTACGGGGATGGCTAATAATTCTTTGCACAACTTTTCATATTCTTCAAGGTATATTAGAGTTTCTTTGTCACAGTCTTCTTTTGTTTCATATACGCAATGACCTTCTTGCCAAAGAAATTCTCTTGTCCTTAGAAATAGTCTTGTGGTTTTTGTTTCCCATCTAACCACATTACACCATTGGTTAATCCTCAACGGAAGATCCCTCCAGCTCCTTATCCAATTTGAATATGAATCATAAATTATAGTTTCACTTGTGGGTCTGATTGCTAATTTTTCTCCCGTGTCATTTTTATTTTCAATCCAAGCAACTTCTGGGGTAAATCCTTTTGCATGTTCACTTTCCTTTTTGAAAAATGATTCTGGAATTAGCAATGGAAAATATGCATTTCTTACTTTTAATTTTTGAAGCCTCTGATTAAAATAGTTCTGGATGGATTCCCAAATGTAATAAGCATTTGGTTTAATAACCATAAAACCCTTAACTGGGCTATAATCAGCTAGTTCAGCTTTTTGAACAACTTGAGTATACCATTCAGAGAAATCTTTATCTTTTGAAACTGTAATACCAAGTTCTTTTGGTTTTTCCATAAAACTAACTTGTTTAATGCTTTTTTAAATCTTTTTATTAATCCCAAATATCATCTATTTCCTTTTCAACCCATTTACCAAATGCATAAACTAAACTAGTAAAAATTGCAGAACCACCTGCCATTTTCAGCAATAAATTACTATTGTTAAAATATTCTTGCACATTGTTGGAATGATTTGTATTATCTTTACTAAGATAGTAAGAAGCAATTGCTCTTTCATTTTCCCTGTTGTATAAATGATAATTTATTTCTGAAGATGCTGCTAATCCTAATGTAGCAGTACCACTTATTATTAAAATTAGCTTACTAACTTTTCTAGTTCTTTCCAAACTTTCATAAACTAACTTAGTTGTTAATTCCATTTTTAAGCGCTTGAAGTATTGTCTACTATAATAAGATATAAATAGCTTTTGGAATAACTATGCTTATGATCTCGTTGACCATAAAAAATAAACTAAGAGAGGCTGTCAGAGAAAAAAGAACATTAAAAGAGAGTAGAGGTATTTTCATAATTGATGATGTAACTGTGGCAAAGAGATATTGGAAGAAAAAAAGACCACAAACAGATTTTAAGTATGGTAGATTATTGCATACTAATGGTGTTTTAGTTCCTAGATATTATGGTATTGTTAAACCAGACAATAGACTAGTTAGAAATTTTTATGACTATCCCTTATACCATTGGTACTTAGTAATGGAAAGAATAAATGGAATTGCATTTAAGGATATTAAAGAAGGTGATATGGAATTATTTACCTCTCTACATAGAAGTCAAATAGACAAAGCCTTAGCATTGGAGATTAGACCAAAGAAGCTTATTGATTTCAATGAGTCTATGTTTAATAGAGAAAAAGGTCTTGTATATCTAGTTAATTTTGGATCATGGCAGAATGGAGTTGTTGGTAATCCAGAATTTTCGAGAGAAAACTTAGATATTCTTTATTCTCAAATAAGAAGTGAGCCTGGAGGGATTTGAACCCTCAATCTAATGGTGCCTCCTGAAAGTGCATTTAGATAAAACTACAGTTTCATCCGAAGCCATTTATGTTCATCCAGGTTACACTACAGGCCCAATATGATATGGTGTGAAGTGTTTTTAAATATTGTTAATCGTAAGATTTTTAACTAAATAAAAATTCCATATATTATGCAATGGTATATTTTGGTGGTAATTTCTGCTATTCTCATAAGCTTTTCTGATATATTAAAGAAAAGTATACTAAATAAGGAACATTCAGCAGAATTTTCAACGACTCACTCTATAATAATTACTTTATTACTAACCCCTTTTATCTATAATCTACAACTTAATATGTCTAATATAGTTATTGTTCTGCTAATTATTAAATCTATTTTATTATTAGCCTCATCATTGCTATTCATGAAAGCCATAAAGCATAATCAATTATCTAAAATTATGCCATTAAAAAATTTAAGTCCAGTTTTCCTCTTAATATTAGCCTTTGCCATTCTAAATGAACATATTAGTACCCAAAAACTATTGGGTGTGTTTATGATTCTTGTAAGTGGTTATCTGCTTGAGAAGGAATCTTTGAAGAAGGAAAATATACTCAAAAATAAATATTTTATATATGTTATTTTATCTATGATATTTGTGAGTATTTCTGCTTTACTTGACAAGTATCTTATAAATTATGTCAATATCTATACACTTTTATATATTCCTTTTTTATTAATGACTATATTTATGATTATTATTCAATTTACAATTTACAAAGGATATCATGATATTAAACATTCTGTCAGATATGGAGGGTATTGGTTGATAATATCGGCAATTGTGATCTTAATATCCGATTTCACATACTTTCTAGCAGTTGCAATCCCAGGGACCTTCATATCTTTAATTATACCTCTCAGAAGGTTGTCAACATTATTTTCAACTATTTTAGGAGGAGCAATATTCCATGATAAATTCATTGTTGATAGAATTGTTTTATGCTTATTTATGTTGGTGGGAGTTTATCTACTAGTAACAGCCTGATACTCGAGCATCTTTTTGGAATTAAAAGAATTAAATATAATATTCTCGGTAATTTTGTTATTTCTCCTCTAAAATCATTTAATAACGATAGATTTATATACTAAAACTTATATCGATAAAATAACAAATGGAGGTGTTTATTCATGGCTGAAAAAGTCAAATCCGGTGAAAAAAGACAATCAGGTTGGTTATACTTTGTAAAAGGGAACAACCTTGAAATCTGGAAAGCCAAAATGGCTAGGGGCGGTAAGAAAAAATCAAGATCTGCCGCTAAGAAATCTAAATCAAGAAGGAGATAAAGATCTCCTTTGCTTTTTATTTATAAAAATTAATTCTTCTTTTAATTTTCCAAAGAAATAAATTATGGATTATACCTTAACATTGTCCTCGGGAATGCTATAGCGTCTTTAATATTATCTAATCCACAAATCCAAGAAATTACTCTTTCAACACCACAGCCAAATCCACCATGAGGTATGGAACCATATCTTCTTGTATCTAAATAAAATTCATAGTTTTTGGGATTTTCTCCAATTTCCTTTAGTCTCTGAATAATTTTCTTTTGATCTGACTCTCGTTCCGAGCCACCAATAATTTCACCATAACCTTCGGGAGCAATAAAATCACATCCGAGAACAACTTTGGAATCTTTTGAATCCTCTTTCATATAAAAGGCCTTAACAACTTTGGGGTATCTAGTTACTATTATAGGTGTATCGTATAAGGAACTTAATTTATCCTCTTCAATTGTCCTTAAATCCTTACCCCATTCAAGTTTCAAATTAAATTTCTTCTTTATTAATTCAAGAGCCTCGGTGTAGGATAATCTTGGAAATTTCTTTTTTAAAGTTGGTTCCAGCTTTTTTGGATCTCTTCCAAGAATTTTAAGTTCTATTTGATTTTGCTCCAGTACTTTTCCAACAATATGTTTAATTAAGGCTTCACCGATATCTTGGACATCATCAAATGAAAACCATGCTCCTTCCATCTCTGCATGCCAGTATTCTGTTAGATGTCTAGATGTTTTTGATTTTTCTGCTCTAAAACTAGGAGCAATTGTGTATATTTTTTCAAGTGCAAAAATCCCTGCCTCAGCATGCAGCTGCCATGTTTGTGATAAAAATAATTTCTTACCAAAATAATTTACCTCAAACAATGTGGATCCACCCTCGGTTTGAGTACTTTGAATAATTGGACTTTGGTATTCATAAAACCCAGTATTTCTAAAATATTCATGTATGGCCCCAAAAACAGTGCTTCTAATTTTCAATACTGCTGTAAGCTTCCTGCTTCTGATCCACAAATGTCTATTATCTAATAAGAATTCTGGACTTTGATCTTCTGTAATTGGATATTTTTCCGCAAACTGTATAACATTTAATTTATCAACTTTAATTTCATAACCTGTAGGGGCTCTTTTATCTTCGTAAATATTCCCTTCAATTTCGACAGAACTTTCAATTAATAATTTATTAGCATCTTCCCATGCAATATTTTCGTTGCTAACAATACATTGGATTATATTTGTAGCGTCTCTAATCACAAGGAAGACTTTATCTTTAAGCTTGCGTTCTCTATATACCCAACCCCGGATTGCTACTTTTCCAGATCCTTTTTTTATAGCTTCACTGATGTGAACAAAATCCATATTAATTCTCCTTAATATCAAATATAAAAATGTTTTTGTTATGGGAGTGAGTTTTCAAGCATCTTAAAGTCATCAATGTAGTGATAATGATCACTTGTAGCTGAAGCTAAATCTAAGGCGGTCTTTGTTTCTAGAAGTGATTTGTAGAATGATCTTGCTCCTGGAAAAACCTCTATTGTTACCCGATCCTCGGTCCCTCCACGATCTTTTATAGCTTTTTTATATCTCTGTTCTAAACAGTCTATTAATGCAAAAATTTCAGTTATTTTTTCTACACTTTTTGTTTTTCTTATACCCCAAAATAGTCTTTCAATTTTATATGAAATCGGAAAGCGTTGCTCAAAATCCTCATGTGACTTGGGAAAAGACTGAAAATAAAGGTAAGCTCGATATTCTTCTCTGGAAGATTGGCAAAATTTTTCTACAAGCCTTGATATCTCAGAGCTGTCTTTCATTTTCTTGAAATAATTTGCTTCTCATATTCAATTAATTTCTGTAAACACTCTTCGTGAGAAGCGTAACTAGTTTCCCAATGTGGAATTGAGGGAATAGGCTCCTTTGTAATTTCCCAAGAATAGAATTGGATTATATCTTCTAATTCATCTATTATATCCTTTCTCTGAGGATATTCAACTTGGACCATTGCTGGTGCAATAGAGATTGCAAGGTCTATTGATTCAGCCAAATCATCTGCTAAAGGGTAAATCACATCTTGAATCTCACGCATGTAATCACGTTGAAATTTTCCCTGTTTAAAATCATGCCAAATAACTTGGAGTTTAGCTGTAGTAGGATACATATCTCTATATGCTTGATATACCAATGAAATTTCTTCTTCACTCAATCTTCTCATGAGACTTCGTAATAACTGAGGATGTTCTTTGGAGCGATGTAAATCATCTAAGCTCCATCCTTTTTTGTATTGACTTTTACATTTTGAAGATTCTTCACTTGGTTTTTGTAAGTCAGCAACTTCCTTAGCTTCTGAATCTTGATCAATTTTGATTTCCATTTTAATATTCCTCCATAAACTGAATATTTCTTTATTTGTGCTTTGGAATCTTTTGAATAATTTGGTAATCTGCATAAACGTCAGTTGCTGTAACACTGTGTATATCACAAACTGCACAGTCTGATTCTGGATATATTGATTTAACTGCATCTCCAAATAGTTCCATTTGCATGTCTAGTGACGCTGGCAGATCATCACTGAAATACCCTCTACGTCTGCCAAATTCTGGTACTCTAAACATATAATGAACACAAGGTTCACCAGACTCGAATTTTGTTATCAATGGGCTTAATGTAAGTTTTCCTGTAGTGATTCCCCCACAGCGTGCAATTGCGTAAATGTCTGTTTCTAACATAGGCTCTAGCATTAGTATACTGCCTAATTCTTTGGCTCGTCCCAATGTATCTTCAATTGTACTTCCTACTACGACTATTCCCACAAATCTTTCTTCTTTCATTTTATTATCCTCCATAAATTGAATATATTACTTAATAGTAGCACTTATTTAAATATTTATTTCATAATTTATTGCAAATAATACAAAAAACAATAGATTTATATATTAAAATGGAATATTATTCCAAATTATGAAAATTGATCAAAAAGATATTCAAATTATTGAAATTCTAAAAAGTAATGCTAGATTAACAACAAAGGAAATTGCCAAAAAAGTTAAGTTACCTATTACAACTGTTCATAATAGGATTAAAAAACTTGAATTAAATAATATAATTAAAAATTTTACAATTAATTTAAATTACCAAGAATTAGGTAAACCTCTTTTAGCATTAATTTTAGTTACAGTTAATTATAATGTTGTAACCGGACATAAGATTGATCAGGCAGAAATTGCTAGGAAAATAAAACATCTTGAGGGAACAGAAGAAGTTTCTATTGTTACAGGAGATACAGATATAATACTTAAAGTTAGAATGAGTAGTGTTGATGAACTTAATAAATATATTACAGAAAAGTTAAGAAACATTGAAGGTATCGATAAAACGAGAACTATGCTGGTATTAAATAATTTTTAATCATCGTTAATATTTTTAAATTTATAAGTATTTATGGAATTTTCAAGACTATATACTGCCTTAAGTTTCTCATTTAGACCGGGCCATTTAAGTGGATTTGGCTCAAAATTTCCATGTAATGAAAACACTGTTAAGGGAATAAAATAGCAAGGAAGTACATAAATGATTATTTGTCCAATGTTTCTTAAGATAGAATAATCTTTTTTATATGAAGACTTGTAATATGGCATTTTAGTTACCTACTTTTTTAGACTCACAATCAGATATAAATCTCTCTAAATTTTTTGATGGAATTTTTGGAAGGGTAATATATGGTTTCTCAGGATCAATTTTAAAATTCATCCCAGATTCCTCATATAATATTGCTAATTCGGATAAATTTAAGCTAGGATTACCATCAAGATTAGATGCAATATCAATTGCTATTTTGGATAATGCATGGTATTTTGCTGCATCTTTCCTATTTTTGTCTATTATATTCGGCCAGTTACAAATATTAAAGTCTTTGAATTCAACACCATACAAAATATAAAAGGAAGTAAGAGCAACATAAATAACATGTAGATAGAATTTGATATTGGCTACTGGCGTATAGACAAGTTCTTCATCTTTAAAATTTTCAGGATGCAATTCTTTATTTTCTTGTGTCATTACGAAATTTAAAAAGCTAAATCCAGGTAAATACATTAGAGGATATGGTAACTTCATATTCTTCTTCCTATTAGTAATTATGATAATGAGATTATATAAAAATTTAGTTATTTTAATTGATAAATCATTTAATAACTTTGAATGAGATTGAAGTCAAAGGAAGGTATATATATACATTTTAATATACTAAAAATCATGAAAATCAATAACCTCAATTTCGGAAAAGTTCAAAGTGTATTTTTTGTATTATTTGCAATTTCAATTATAGTAATTTCAGGGTGTAATATACCTAATGTACCAATTAAACCAGGCGATGAAATAAAATCAAGTCCATTACCAACATTTGATTCTTGCTCAGATCTTACAGCTCAATTTAAGGAGAGTGCTGAGAATCTTAGAATTCAGGGGGGTTATGGAGGACCTCAGATGTTAAAAGATAGCGCAATTGCAGGTGCTGAATCTGCACAAGCTGATTCATCAGCCCCAAGCTATTCAGGAACAAATATCCAAGTACAAGGTGTAGATGAAGCAGATATTATTAAAACTGATGGTAATTATATTTATACTGTATCTTATGGTGAACTTTCTATAATTAGAGCTTTTCCAGCTGAAGAAGCTAAGAAAATTGGATCATTGAAGTTGAAAGATTTTGAACCATCTGAAATGTTCATAGATAATGACAAAGTTATGCTTTTTGGGTATAGTACTTATCAACCTAAAGAACCAATGCCATATACAAGGGAAGGAAATCAAGGAGAGGTAGCACAGAAAATTATGGCACCAGACTATTATTATCCTGTATCTAGCTATACTACAGTAAAATTAATTGACACAAGTGATAAAGAAGATCCTAAAATTGTTAGATCAGTAGATTTTGAAGGAAATTACTTGACTTCAAGAAAAATAGATGATATGGTTTATTTTGTGATTAATAGCTACCCAAGATTTTATGGTTATGCTGAGGAAGTACAACAGAATATGAAAGATTCAGATATTATCCCATTGTACAGAGATTTAAAAGGTTCAAGCCTGCAAAACCAAGAAGATGTAGATTTTGAACCAGCTGTGAAGTGTGGTAATATAGCATATTTTGAACCATTTTATCCAAGTAGTTATATTACAATAGCTTCTATTTCAATCGAGGATGAAGATAAAGAAATAAACAAAAAAGTCATAGTTGGTAGTGGCCAAAATGTCTATGCATCAGAAGATAACTTATATGTGGCTGAAATAAATTATCCTATGTATTATGGACCGATGCCATTAGTAAGAGATTCAAATGATAATAATAGCGAAGATGAATTCGTGGAGAAAACAACAATATATAAATTTGGATTAGCTGATGGGGATATAAAGTTTACAGGAAAGATGAACGCTCCTGGACATATTTTAAATCAATTTTCAATGGATGAATTTAGTGAAAATTTTAGGATTGCTACAACAATCGGTGAAGTATCAAGGACTGGGGAAGATACTTCGAGAAATAATGTCTATGTATTTGGCGGAGATCTAAAAATGAAAGGTAAGTTAGAGGACTTGGCACCTGGAGAAAAAATTTATTCTTCAAGATTTATTGGAAAGAGAGCTTACTTAGTTACATTTAAGAAAGTAGATCCATTTTTTGTAATTGACTTAAGTAATCCAGAAAATCCAAAAGTATTAGGAAAATTAAAAATACCTGGATATTCAGATTATTTACATCCTTTTGATGAAGACCATATAATTGGAGTAGGAAAAGAAGCAGTTGATGCTAAACAAGGTGATTTTGCATGGTATCAAGGAATGAAAATGGCTATTTTTGATGTCACTGATGTTGAGAATCCAAAAGAATTACATAAAGTCGTAATTGGGGATAGAGGAACTGATAGCGAGGTGTTATATAACCATAAGGCTTTTCTATTTGATAGGCAGAAACAACTATTAGTACTTCCAATCAGGTTAGCTGAAATTAAAAATAAAGAAGATTCTGATAATAGACCAGTAATAATGCAAGAGTGGCCGGAATATGGAGAGTACACATTCCAGGGTGCATATGTTTATAAAATCAACTTAGAAGAGGGATTTAAATTACAAGGAAGGATAACGCATTTTGATGATGACACAATTCAGAAGATGGGTTATTATTTTGATGACCAGTATACTGTAAAGAGAAGTTTGTATATTGATAACAATTTATATACAATGTCTAATAGAAAATTACTAATTAATGAATTAGGTGATTTGGAGTTAATAAAGGAGTTAGAAATATCAAAAGGATATGAACAAATATATCCTAAGTATGGTATTGAAGAAACAGCTGTAGAACAAGTTGATACTTCAACAGTTACTCCAAAATCTTAACTTTTTTCTTTCATTTATTATATAAGATAGATTTAAATATTTCAAAATGTTTGTTCTTCTGTGCATGAGATAGTAATTGCGGAAAGGATAGTTAAGGAAGCAAAAAAATTCGGTGACATTAATGAAGTTAGTATAGTACTCGGAGAATTGTGTAATATAACTAAAGATGAATTACAAGGTGCAATTCAGACTATTGTTAATTGGAAAATAGATATATTGGTTGAAGAAAGTAAAATTGAATGTTCCTGTGATTATTCTGGTAAAGCAAATATTATCGATAAGGGGCATGGGTATTGTATTTTTAATTGCCCCAATTGCCATAAGAAGCCATCTGTAATAAAAGGTGGGGATATAAGAATTATTGGAGTAAAATAATATGTGTTTGGCAATTCCTGGAAAAATAATTAGCATCAAAGAAAATATTGCTACAATTGATTATGGATCTGAGAAAAGAGAAGCAATGATTGTTTTGGGAAATTTTAATAAAGATGATTACGTCATTGTTCAAGGTAAAATTGTAATAGAAAAGGTTCCTTTTAAACAAGTAGAGGCCTGGCTGAATCTCCTTAAAGAAAATGGATCCTGAAATTTATTTCCTTAAATATGCATTTCCATGTTCATTCATAATAAAGCAACGAAATGAGATCAGTCAGTCAGAATATAACTTACTTGAAGAATCAGCAATTAGGGATATAAAACTTTCTAGAAAATTTTTAGAAAAGATATTTTTCAGAGCATTTGAAAGAATTGATAAAGTTGCTGCGGATTTAAACAAAGATAGATGGAACCTTGAAGTAATCAAAGAATATTTTATTAATAGACATAATGATATTATTGAACAGGGGATGTATTCATATGCCCAAGCTCCAGAATCATTGAAGAATTTATGTAAAATCCATACAGGTAAAGTTATTGATATATCAAGGGAATATCTAATTGTTGAATATGAACAAGATAAACATAGACCTGTATTGTCTTCATTAGTTAAAAAAGTTAAGAAGGGAGATTTCGTTACAATTCATTATGGATATGCGGTGGAGAGGATTTCACCTTCATTTCAGAAAGTTCAATCACCTTAATAGTCAAAATTAGGCCGGATATTATAAATAAACTCCCAATAATTTCTGATAAAGTTATTTGATAATCTGAAAATAAATATGAAAGAAATGTTGTTATTGGTGATCCAAGTAATAATATTGATGTTGCTACACTTACTTTAACAAATTTCAATCCGTTATAATATGTGATCACAAAAAGAAGCAGTAAAATTGAAGAAAGTATTATCCAGATAAAATCATTTTTGGTTAATTGGTTTAGTAAATGAAGTTGTTGATTAAATAATAGAAAAATTAAAATGAAAATTGAACCAAAGAACATTCTTCCAAATGCTACAATATTTCCGGAGATTTTTTTAAGTGTGTATTTAGAAAATACATTTTCTATAGCCCATAGTACAGTGGCTATTAAAATTAATAATTCCCCTTTTCCAAATGAAAAATTATTTATTCTAAGTATTAAGTAATTGCCTATCAGAAGAAGTATTGTAGGAAAAAGTATCTTAGTGGATAATTTTTCTTTTAGAAGTAAGAGGGCAAACAAAGATGCAAAAATAAATAGAGTTTTATGTATAAAACCAGACGATGCAGCTGACGCTATTGATAAACCTTTAAAAAACAAAAGGAATGGTATTGATCCACCGATTAAGCCTATTATCAATAAACATAACCATTGTTTTCTATTTAATTTTGATAATGCTTTGTATTCTTTTGATAAAAGAATAATTGAAATCAGGAAAATTGTTACTAACAAGTTTTTAAGAAATGTGAAAGTATAAGGTTCTATCTTTGATACACTATATTTATTTATAAAAATTGAAATGCCACTAATAATAGCTGTTAAGAATATTAAAAATAAAGCCTTCTTTTTTTGCATAATTTACATGGATAAAAAGAGATATATATAAGTTTCCATAATCAATATTAATGAAAAAAAAGCTAAAGATAGGTTGGTTTTCTTTTTCATGTTGTGAAGATTCAACTATACTATTTACAGAATTATTAAATGATCATTTTATTGAATGGTCTAAAGTTATTGAATTTCAACATATTAGAATTTTAAGAAAGAGTAACAAATTAAAAGGATTAGATGTTGCTTTTGTTGAGGGTGCTATTGCATCAAAATCAGATGCACTAAAATTAAAGGAGATAAGAGATAATTCAAAGAAATTAGTTGCAATAGGATCGTGTGCAATTAATGGGATGCCTTCTGCTCAGAGAAATCAATTTGATCCAAAAACAAAGAAGGAAATTGAATTTTTAATTAAAAGATTTAGCTTATCTAAGAATGTTAAAACTGTCAGTGATATTGTTAAAATAGATGATAAAGTTCCAGGTTGCCCAATGAATGAAGAGGTTTTCTTAAAGCTAATTAATAAATATCTGAAAGATTTTAATATCATATAATCCTTAATGAAATTTAATTTAATAATCTAAACCGTTATTGTTAAAATTACATTCATCTATGAAGTTATATATAAATAAATGGATACATTTATATATGAATATAGTATTTTAGCTTCATGGGTTTTTCGGAAGATAATATCTCTAAAGCTATACTTTCTATTCTGAATCAGTCCGACGAACCTTATGAGACTAAAGAGATTCTTGAATTAACTGGGAAGTTTATTTCAGGGGTTACGAGAGTTAAGTTACTTTACAGACTTAATTTACTTAGAGCGGAGTCTCAAATAAAAGGAAAATTTGTTGGTCCAGGCAAAGGAGTCTGGATTTGGTGGAAAATTGATAAATTTAAAAAAGATATTAAAGGGTCAAGAATTTAATACTAGAATAAATATCGATTTTCATAAAAATTTCTATACCACCCTCTTCTATATTTTATTGGGTTTTACTATATTTTTTATAATAAAATCTGAAGCAGCAACCTTTACAACTATTACTCAGGGTGATTTTGATAATGGGAGTTATAATAATACTTATTATAATTCAACACATAATTTTACACAGATAAATATTACTTCATTTTATTCTGGAAATTATACTAGTAAGATATTTAATGCTGGAAGTACTTCTCAGTGGAATAATATTTCTTGGATTCAAGGGGCTCCATATCAAGTCGAATTACCTAGTAATGGCCAAACTGAGAATGTTTTTGGATGGGCTAATATGACAGGTAATGTTGGATTATGGCATCTTAATGACGGCAGTGGGGCATCTTCATTTTTAGATTCTTCAGGAAATAATAAGAATGGAAGCTGTTCTGGAACTTGCCCTGCATGGACAAGTTCTGGAAAATTTAATGGAGCATATACATTTACTAATAACCAGCATAGAATCGGGACAGGAATAACTACACAATTAAATGATTTTGCAGTTGAAATTTGGTTTAAAGATGATGGAATTGCATCAGCTTATGAAAGACTTGCAGACAAAAGTTATACTGCTTGCTTTTGGTTTGGAAGGAATAATGCAAATGCAAATTCATGGGGTGGGGGAGTTATGGAAGCAAGTGATCCTTATGGCGTATTTGTGACACTTACAGATGGACAGTGGCATCAGATAATTTCAATGAGAAATGGAACAACTCATACTGTTGTTGGAGATGGCGGATCAGTTATATCTTCAAACACTGTTAGTGCAAATGCCTGTGACACAACTGAACTTGCTATTGGTGCATGGGGTACTGGAGTAACTACACAAAGTTTTGGAGGAACAATTGATGAAGTTGCAATTTATAATCGTTCACTCACATTACAAGAAATAAAAGATCATTACAAACGTGGAGCATTAAGATTAAATCTAACTGTAAGAAGTTGTGATGATTCAGCTTGTGCTGGGGAAGATTTTGCAGGAACATATAATACAAGTGTAAGTAATTTAAGTATTGCAAATAATAGTTTCTTCCAGTATAGAGCATTCTTTGAAACTGATAATTTAAGTGTAACTCCTGAATTGTATAATGTAAGCGTTGATTATACTGTATTAGATGCTACTCCTCCTAATGTTAATTTGAATCTTCCTGTGAATAATTCTAATTTTTCAAGTACTACTGTATCTTTTAATTTTACTGGTGTGGATAGTATTTCTACTTCATTGAATTGTTCCTTAATGGTTGGTAGTAGTATTAAAGATAGTAATTCTAGTGTAATTAATGGTACTTTAACTAATTTACAAGCTAGTAGTTTAAGTATTGGTAGGCACTTATGGAATATTACATGCAATGATGGGGCTAGTAATACTAATGTAAGTGTTACTAGATTAGTAACTATTGATACTAATGCTCCCAGTGTAAATACACTTACTTTGAATCCTGGTGTATTAGATGGTATAGATCCTAATTACAGGATTAATGTTACTAGTAATGTAACTGATGCTTTAGTTAATGTTGATAGTGTTGTGTTTCAATGGAAGTATAGTAATGATACTTTGTATAGAAATATTACTGCCTGGTATAATACAAGTAGTAAATTATATGAAAATATATCATTTTTACCTAATGCTAATGGTACTATAAATTATACTGTATTTGCTAATGATACACTAGGAAATGGTATTAATACTAATGTTACTAATATTAATGTAGAATTTGATTATACCTGGAATATAACTAATACTAATCTTGGTGAGGTATTTGGCCAGTTTAATACAGTAACTCATATAGGAAATGTAACTATTAATAATACTGGAGATTATAACTTAAGTATTACTTTAAGTAGTAATTTTGAAAGCACTACTTATAATAGGACTATTCCATTTAATGTAACTGCTAATTCTAGTGAAAGTGTATATGTAAATGCTACTGCTGCTGGTGTTCAAAGAAGTGATAGCATTGTTATTACTGCTAATGCTACTTCTTTAGATAATAGCAATGCTAATATTACTCCTAGTATTAGTACTGTAAATGCTACCTTAAGTGCTATTCCTCCTGGTCCTTATATTGATTTAACATTAGATGAGAGTACTAGTACTGTTACTCAATCTAATAGCTATAACTATAAAGTATATGCTAAGAATGTAGGTAATGATACTGTATATAATTTAAGTTTGAACTGGAGTTTACCTACTGGATTTAGTTTGACAAGTGGAAATATTTCAGTGAATACAACTTCTTTGAGTATTAATAATAGACTTTATAATAATATTACTATATTTGTTCAAACAATTACTCCTTATGATTTGAATGGAACTAATACAAATATTAATGCAAGTGGAAAATCTGCAGCTAATAATGATACTATTGCTTTGAATCTTACTGTACTTTGTAACGGAGCAGATAATGTTTGTGGTACTGGATGTTCTGCAAGTACTGATTCTGATTGTAAAGATACTACAGTAAACACTGGTGGTTCTTCGAGCTCTGGAGGTGGAGGTGGAGGTGGAGGTGGTGGAGGTGGTATATTAAGCTCTAAATCCATATTTAAGTTTGAAAGTCAAAAAAATATTATTGTTTTAAGAGGTGAAAGTAATGAATTTAACTTAGATTTAGGTAATGTTCAAAGTGGATCTGTTATTAAAGAAGCAACAGTTGAATTAACAGGAAGTTTATCCAAGTATGTAACAGTAAGTCCTGAGAAATTAATTGATATACAGTATGGTCAGGTGAAATTCTTTACAGTTAGAATTGATGTTCCTAGATATCTAGAAGAAAGTACATATGTATTGGAAGCATTAATTAGAGCTAAAGTTAAAATTGGTAGACAGGAAGGGGAATTAACTGATAAAAGAATAGTGAATATAATAATTCTTGAAGAATCTGAGAATGATACTAAGAAATTACTAGATGAAGCAGATAAGGCTATTTCTGATATGATTAATGCTAAAATACCTGTAAATAAGAGTATATTTATCTTAGAACAGGCTAAGAGATCTTA